>MDSV01200241.1_pt1 | contig 10125 bp, 9 predicted proteins | sample 810851 | NCBI WGS metagenome assembly MDSV01 (sample SAMN05326640, study PRJNA326480) | marine metagenome | isolation source: seawater | place: Atlantic Ocean: North East | collected 2012
AGAGATGATGTTAATTTTATGAAACATACATTAAGTTGGCACAATGGAAAAGAAGTTAAAATTGATTATAGACCAGTTACCTTGTCTACTATGAGTAATGATGTGCAATCATTTCCACCCAAAGAAAGAGTTTATTAATGGCACAATTTAATCTTCCAGAAAATTCAAAAATTTTAAAAGGAAATTATTTTAAAGACACAACAGGATCAAAAAATATAAAAAAAATTAATATTTATAGATGGGATCCAGATAAAAAAGAAAATCCTAAAGTTGATACTTTTGAAGTTGATATAAATAAGTGTGGAAATAAGGTATTAGATATTTTAAATAAAATTAAAAATGAAATTGACCCTTCTCTTACTTATAGGCGTTCATGTGCTCATGGAGTTTGTGGTTCGTGTGCAATGAATGTTGATGGAATAAATACACTTTCATGTATGAAATCTCACAAAGATATCAGTGGAGATATAAATATTTATCCATTACCACATTTGAAAGTAATAAAAGATTTAGTAGCTGATTTAAGTACATTATACCGTCAATATGAATCAATTGAACCTTGGCTTAAACTAAAAGAAAAAAAACCGAAAACAAAAGAAATTAACCAATCAAAAGAAAATAGAAAAAAACTTGATGGATTTTATGAATGTATTATGTGTGCGTGCTGCTCAACATCATGCCCAAGTTATTGGTGGAATGGAGAGAAATATTTAGGACCAGCTGTTTTACTGCAAGCTTATCGTTGGATTATCGATAGCCGTGATGAAGAACGAAAGGAAAGATTAAAGACAGTATCTGCTAAATTGAAATTATATGGATGTCATACAATTATGAACTGTACAAATTCTTGTCCAAAAGGGTTAAATCCTGCAAAGGCTATTAGCTCACTTAAGAAAATGCTTGCAACAAACTAGAAGCTTAATTAAACCATTTGAGTAGATTATGAGTTTAATAAAACATTTTATAAATGGTAAGATTTATGAAAGTTCTTCAAAAAGAACTAGTAAAGTATTTAACCCTGCAACAGGTGAAGAAAGTTCAAAAGTAAGTTTAGCATCAAAATCAGATGTAGATTTAGCAGTTCAAAAAGCAAAAGAAGCTTTTTTAAACTGGTCTAGTAAACCACCAGTTATAAGAGCTAGAGTTTTATTTAAATTTAAAGAAATTATAGAAAAAAATTCAGATTTCCTCACAAAATTAATTGTTTCAGAGCATGGTAAAGTTTATGAAGATGCTAAAGGTTCTTTAACTAGAGGCTTAGAAGTTGTAGAATTTGCATGTGGAATACCACAATTACTTAAAGGTGAATTTACAGAAAATGTTGGCACAGATGTAGATAGCTGGTCAACCAGACAACCTCTAGGAGTTTGTGCAGGAATTACTCCATTTAATTTTCCTGCAATGGTTCCTATGTGGATGTTTCCATTGTCAATCGCTTGTGGAAATACTTTTATATTAAAGCCATCTGAAAAAGATCCCTCATGTTCAATGAAATTAGCAGAGTTATTTACAGAAGCTGGATTGCCCGACGGTGTCTTTAATGTTGTAAACGGAGATAAAGAAGTAGTAGATGCCTTACTCACCAATAAAAATGTTTCGGCAATCAGTTTTGTTGGATCTACACCAATTGCAAAATATATTTATGAAACTGCTGCAAAAAATGAAAAAAGAGTTCAGTCGCTTGGAGGTGCCAAAAACCATTGTGTAGTTATGCCAGACTGCGATATTGATCAAGCAGTGAATGGCTTAATTGGGGCAGCATATGGATCGGCAGGAGAAAGATGTATGGCACAATCTGTAGCTGTAGCTGTTGGAGATGTTGGTGATATTCTAGTAAGTAAGCTAGCAAAAAAAGTTGAAGCACTTAAAGTTGGACCGGGTTTAGATGAAAAATCAGAAATGGGACCATTAGTAACAAAAGAACATTTAGAAAAAGTAAAAAACTATATAGATATTGGCGTAAAAGAAGGGGCAAAACTTGTAGTAGATGGCAGAAAAGTAAAACTTCAAGGTTTTGAAAAAGGTTTCTATTTAGGTGGATGTCTTTTTGATCAAGTCAAATCTAATATGAGAATATATAAGGAAGAAATTTTTGGACCAGTTCTTTCAGTTGTCAGAGTGAAGGATTTTGAATCAGCAGTAAAATTAGTTGATGAACATGAATTTGGAAATGGAACAAGTATTTATACTCGTGATGGTGATACAGGAAGAAATTATGCAAATCGAATAAAAGTAGGGATGGTTGGAATTAATATACCTATCCCTGTACCAATGGCATTCCATAGCTTTGGTGGATGGAAAAGATCTTTATTTGGCGATCAAAGTATGCATGGCCCAGAGGGAGTAAGATTTTATACAAAATTAAAAACTATAACTTCTAGATGGCCATCTGGATTAAGATCAGATCCAGATTTTATAATGCCAACAATGAAGTAAAAACTATGAAAAAAAAAATAGCATTAATAGGAGCAGGCCAAATTGGAGGAACACTAGCTCACTTGATAAGCATAAAAGAACTTGCTGATGTTGTTCTTTTCGATGTTGCGGAAGGAGTAGCAAAAGGCAAGGCTCTTGATATAGCACAATCTGCAGCTGTAGATGGCTATAATATAGATCTTATGGGTACGAGTAACTATGAAGAAATTAAAAATTCTGATGTAATTATTATTACTGCAGGTGTACCTAGAAAACCAGGCATGACAAGAGATGATTTATTAGGCACTAATTTAAAAATAATTAAAGAAGTTGCTAATGGCATTAAAAAAAATTCTCCAAATTCCTTTATAATTTGTATTACAAATCCTTTAGATGTAATAGTTATGGCGTTGCAAAAATACTCAGGATTATCACCAAATAAAATTGTTGGGATGGCGGGCATATTAGATTCTGCAAGATTTAAACATTTCCTTTCTTTAGAAACGAAAGTAGCAACTAAAAATATAAAAACTTTAGTATTAGGTGGACATGGAGATAGTATGGTACCCATGGATGATCAAACGACAATTAATGGTAAACCATTAAATAAAATAATTAATAAAGAAAAGCTTAAGGTAATAATTGATAGAACTCGCAAAGGTGGGGCTGAAATAGTAAAATTTTTAGAAAAGGGTTCTGCATTCTATGCTCCTGCAGCAGCGGGAATAGAAATGGCAAAATCTTTTATTCAGGATGAAAAGAAAACTCTACCCTGCGCAGCTTATTTAAATGGAGAATATGGTGTAAAAGGTATTTACGCAGGTGTTCCAGTAGTTATTGGATCTAAAGGAGTTGAAAAGATTATTGAACTAAATCTTTCCCCAAAAGAAAAAATTAATTTTGAAATTTCAGTTAAAGCAGTGAGAGATTTATTTGATGCAGCAAAAAAAATTGATTCTGAATTAGATAATTAATTATTTTTTTTGATAAATACATAAAATATTTTTACCAAACTTATAACCTGTGATAAAATCAACTATTATTGTTAGTGGAGTAAATATTTTATCCCAAATAAAAATTTTCCAACCTGTTGGATAAGTTTCTTCTTTAAAAAAGATTTTATTCAAATAATATAAAGAATAACCAAAAAAATCTAAGTAATGTAATTTTATAACATTTGAATTTTCAAAAATATTATTTTTGAAAAAATTCATATCGTACCTTTTATAATGTCCAACAGCTTTATCAAATTTACTAAAAATTTTTTGATGTGCTGGTACCAATATAATTAAGTGCCCTCCACTATTTAGTTTATCTAAAGCATTAGTTATTTCTAACTTATCTTTTTCAACGTGTTCAAGTACATTAAAATAAATAATTGTATTAAATTTTTTATCTATATCTTTTGGTGTTATTTTTAATATATTTATCTTTGTTTCATTTTTAAAATTTTCCTTCAATAACCTGCAATTATTATCGTCCACATCCGTTAAAGTAATTGATTGAGAGTAATCCATATAACTTTTAGTAAAGCTGCCGCAACCTGCACCAACTTCAAGAATATCATCCTTTAAAAATTTTTTAATTTTCCAAATAATATATTTTATCCAAATGTTCGCTTTATCGAAACGTTCCAAAGCAATTTCAGGGTATTCTTCAATCAATTTCATTTTGATAAATCTTCTTTGATTTTATTTATAAAATTATTTATTAATTTAGCATCTTCAGATGTTAGGTAATTTTTTTTGGTAGTTGCATTTTTTAATTCTTCTCTCAATTTATTTTTTATTAATTCAATATTCTCTTTTGACTTAAGTTGAGTTAGTTCTTTGTTAATTTGTTTTAGTTTCGCTCCAATAGTTAATTGAAAGAGAAAAAAAATACAAATAAAAATAAAAAGTGTTTTATAGACAAATATTTTCATTTTATTCAATTATTTTTTTTAAAGACTTCATATATGACTATATTATTTAAAATAAACTTATCTATACTAGTAAAATTACTTGGAATTTTGTACTTATAATTATCAGTTTTCTCAACCTCTGATATAAAGTTTGTGTACAAGTAGTCAGCTTTCTCAAAATTTTGACCAACCACGTTTATCTTTTTTCTATCTTTTCTGTCTAATAATTGAATACTTCTTTCTAGCGGGTACCAAGAGGCAACACCGATATTTATAGACTTCTTGCCACTTTCTAAAATTAAAATTTGCTCTAAAAATCTCTTACCTGAAAGTCCATCGTAGTCAACTTCAAAGTTTTCATGTGAAATTTTATTAAAATAATTATTAAAGTAAGTATTTTGAAATGGATGATAAGATATCATTTTATAAATTATACTAACTAAAAACAAAATAGTAATATAATAATGAACATTTTTAATTGATTTTTTTTTTAAAAAAATATTTATTCGATAAAATGCGTGTGTAGCAATATAAATCATAAATATGTTTATAAAATAAGTATGACGCCAACCATTATAAAGTATGACATCAAAGGAGGTTAAATAGATAATAACAATAGTGATAATAACTAAAACTAATAAATCCTTTTTTTCAGAATTTCCTCTCCATAAATCATAATAATAAGTTTTTTCTTTTATATTTAAAAACTTAATCAAGAACCTTCTAAAAATTTGGAAATAACCAATTAGAAAAAGCATTAAATAAAGTATTGGTGTTGTTATAAAAATCCACAAAAAATTATAGCTGAAAGGTAAAAAGTTTGAAAAAACATACTCTTGATTAAATAACATTCTTATTTCTAAAGTTTGATTTGAAAAAAATTTAAAAGCAGAAATAAAATTTTCAATTGGACTACTCCATAGCACAGGCCAAAGTAAAATTAGGAAAATAAAATAAAAAAAAAGTAAAAAAGGTATTTTAAATATATCATCAAAATTTTCTTTTTTTGATAAAACTGACAATGAATAAAAAATGATAAATGATAATGGCAATAAGATTCCTAGGATTCTATGCGCAGTACATACTGCTGCAAATATTGAGAAAATTAGAATATTTTTATAACTAAATTTATCAATTGTTTTAAATAAAAAATACAAGCCAATTACAAAAAGAGATAAAAAGACCACATCTTTATTATTAAAAAAACTCGCCCCATAAATTCGAGGAGATAAAATAAAAAATAAAGTTCCAACCAAAGAAATATTGTAGTCTAAAAACCTATTTAATAATAATTTGTAAAAAAACACTGTTCCAATAAAAAAAAATATAAAATTTAAGAAATGTCTAAAATAAAAATAGTTTTTTGGATCATTAATTTTTAAAATTAATTCTAAAAGTGCAGCTGTTACATCAAAAATAATACCATAATATGGATAATTAACAGGCAAAGGTAATGTAAATCCTGATATTTGGTTAGATTTAGAAAGAGCTAAATCCTTTAATTCACTTAAAGAAGTAAAACTCAAAATATAGTTTAGCCAGTAAAATCCAGACGATCTTTGAAACTCTTCATCAATCCACATTCCATAATCAGTAAATGTAAATGATCCTATGAAAAAAAAGACAATAAATAAAAAATAAGTTATATTTTTTGATATTTTTTTATCTTTTTCAGTCATGAAGTGTGCAAAAATGTTATAATCTAATTTATGTTTTTTAAAAAGATAAATAATCTTATCACAACAGATAAATTCTTATTATTCATAATTTTTTTTATTTCATTTTTTATAAATAAAAATTATGCAAATAATGGAGTTTTTTCTATAGATACTTTTTATCATTTTGATCATTCTTTTAGAGTATTAAATGGAGAGTATCCCATAAAAGATTTTTGGGTAGTTTCTGGCATTTTTGTTGATTATTTAGGCTCTCTCTTTTTCTATATATTCGGATCTAGTTGGAGCAGTTATGTTATTCATTCATCATTTATCAATGGATTAGTAACAATATTCACTTACTTCACTATAAGAAGTTTTAAATTACAAAAAATATACTCATTTCTATATTCTATATTATTTGGAATTCTAGCTTACACACCTAGCGGAACACCTTTTGCTGATCATCATTCTACTCTCTTATCTATGCTTGGTGTTTATTGTTTTATACTTGCAATTAATAAAAACAAAAATTATTACTGGATTTTCATGCCAATACTTCTTGGCTTAGCGTTTTTATCAAAACAAGTACCAGCAGCATATATAATTACAACATTAACAATAGTAACAATTTTTTATTCCTTTATAAAAAAAGAATTTAACCCAATAAAATATTCTATTATAGGCTCACTAATTTTTTTAATTTCAGTATTTCTTGTTGGATTTATACAAGAAATTTCCTTAACCCAATTTTTGTTACAGTATATAATTTATCCATTAACAATTGGTAGTGAAAGAACAAATAATTTTAATTTTAATCTTAATACATATATAAATCCGTATAAGTTTTTATTTTTATCACTTTTACCATTAATTTATTTAAATATAAAAAAAATAATAATTAACAAAAAATATATTAATGATAAAAATTTTCATATTTTTTTAGTTATTTTACTTTCCTCGCTTGGAATTATTTTGCATCAAATGTTAACAAAAAACCAAATTTTTATTTATTTTCTTTGTCCTTTATTATTAGCTTTCTTACAAATTTATTTTAAAGATAAAAATAAAAAAATAATTTCTTTAATAATTTTGGTTATTTGTATCTCAATAACTATTAAATATCATTTAAGATTTAATGAAGGAAGGAAATTTCATGAACTTGGTAATGTTAATTTAAGTTTAGCAAAAGAAGCATACTTAATTGACGAAAAACTTAAAGGACTTCATTGGATAACTGGAAATTATTCAAATCATGTAGAAGAAGAAATAAACTTTTTAAAAAATACAATAAAAATTTTAAAAAAAGATAAAAGAAAAAAAATGGTACTAACAAATTACCAATTTTTTTCAATTGTTTTAAATGAAAATTTGCACTCACCAAGTAGATCACAAACATTGGAAGGTTTAAGTTTTCCCATAAAGGGAAATAAATATTATTCAAAATATAAAAATTATTTTTTAGATATAATTCAAAATAATGGCGTTCAAGTAATTTATATAATAAGCAGTGATTATTTGGTAGAAGAGAGATTTATATACGATTATCTAGATAAAGCTTGTATTGAAGAACAAAATTTTACGAAGCAATTAAAAAAATTTGAAATTAAAAAGTGTTAATATAAATTATAAAAATAAATGAATATTCATGAACATCAAGCAAAAGAAATTCTTAAAGCTTATGGTATATTAGTACCTCGTGGGATTGTTATATTTAATGTTAATGAAATCGATATTAAAATTAAAAATTTGAAAGGTCCAAAGTTCGTTTTAAAAGCCCAGATTCATGCTGGTGGAAGAGGTAAAGCAGGTGGTATAAAAATAGTCAATAATATTGACGAGTTAAAAAAAGAAGCACTTTCCATGCTTGGAAAAGTTTTGGTTACTCCCCAAACAGGCACTGCAGGCAGAAAGGTTAAAAGACTATATATAGAAGAAACTTGTGATATTGAAAAAGAATTTTACTTATCATGTTTAGTAGACAGAAATAGTTCCAAAATTGCATTTATTTCTAGCTCGGAGGGAGGTACAGATATTGAAGAAGTGGCAAAAAATACACCTAATAAAATTACTACAGTTAAATTAAATTTGTCAGAATCAATTAATAACAAAAATATTGAAAAAATTATTGAACCATTCCAGTTTTCTAAACAACAAAAAGAAAAAGCTAGTAGGCTTATTCAATCTATTTTTCAAATTTTAAAAGAAAAAGATGCCAATCTAATAGAAATAAATCCACTGATATTAAGTAAAAAAAAAGATTTAATTTGTTTAGATTCTAAAATAAGTTTTGATGATAATGCGTTATTCCGACAACCTTCTATTAAAAAATTAAAAGATTTTAATGAAGAAGATCCAATTGAAACAGAAGCAAATAAGTACGGCTTATCATATATTAAATTAGATGGAAAAATTGGATGTATGGTAAACGGTGCAGGACTTGCAATGGCGACGATGGATATCATTAAACTATATGGTTCTAATCCCGCAAACTTCCTTGATGTTGGTGGTGGGGCATCAAAGGAAAAAGTATCTGCAGCTTTTAAAATTATTTTATCAGATAAAAATGTTAAAGGTATACTAATTAATATTTTTGGTGGAATTATGAGATGTGATGTTCTTGCACAAGGACTAATTGCTGCTGCAAAAGAAATTAATTTATCAGTACCATTAGTGGTGAGACTTGCTGGAACTAATGAAGAATTAGGTAAAGAAATTCTAAAAAAGTCAGATTTAAAAATTATTTCTGCTAGCAATTTATCAGATGCTGCAGAAAAAATTATAAAGGAAACTAAATAAAAATGTCAATATTAGTTGATAAAAAAACAAAATTAATTTGCCAAGGATTTACTGGATTACATGGAACCTTTCACTCTGAGCAAGCAATTGCTTATGGAACTAATCTAGTAGGTGGAGTAACTCCAAAAAAAGGAGGACAAATACATCTAGAAAAACCAGTTTTTAATACTGTCCAAGAAGCAATTGACGCAACCCAGGCTAATGCAACTATGATTTATGTACCTGCAAAATTTGCATCCCAAGCAATTATTGAAGCTATAGAATGTGAAGTGCCTTTAATAGTTTGTATTACAGAAGGAATTCCAATCATTGATATGATAAAAGTTAAAGAAAAAATTCTTAAATCAAAATCTCGCTTAATTGGACCTAACTGTCCAGGAATAATTACGCCAGACGAATGCAAAATTGGTATTATGCCAGGAAACATACATAAAAAAGGTTCATGCGGAATAGTTTCAAGATCTGGAACACTTACATATGAAGCTGTTGCACAAACTAGTGAAAATGGCATAGGTCAGTCTACAGTAGTTGGAATAGGAGGAGATCCAATTAATGGTACAGATTTTATCGACTGTTTAGAATTATTTTTTAAAGACGATAAAACAGAGTCCATCATTCTTATTGGTGAAATAGGAGGAACTGCGGAAGAAGAAGCTGCAGAATTTATCAGGTCTTCAAAGAATAAAAAACCTGTAATTGGATTTGTGGCAGGAAAAACTGCTCCAACAGGCAGAAGAATGGGACATGCGGGTGCAATTATTTCAGGGGGAAAAGGTAAAGCAGATGATAAAATAGATAAAATGAAATCTTGTGGCATTTTAGTTGCAGATTCGCCAGCCCAAATTGGTAAAACTTTATATGACAAACTTGCAAGATAGGTTTATCAATTTTATAATGAAAGAATAATATTTTTAATATTAATGACTTCAAGTAAAAATAATACAGTTTTTGAAAAAACTTCCTTTTTACAAGGTAGTAATAGTCCTTTTATTAAAGATTTATATTTAAAATATTTAGAAGATGCAAAATCTATACCACAAAGTTGGATTGATTTTTTTGATGGGCTAGATGAAGATCAAGAGGTCATAAAAAAAGAAATTTTAGGCCCGAGCTGGTCTCCGCAAAAAAAAAATAAATTAAATAATATCCAAAAAATTTTTTCAAAAGAAAATGATGCTACCCAAATAGATGATTTATCAGCTTTTAAAGAAATTAGTGAAAAAGAAAAAAAAAATTCTGTAAAAGCAATTGCTTTAATAAGAGCATACAGAATTAGAGGACATCTTATTGCCAGATTAGACCCGCTTAAAATGATGGAAAGAGAATATTTACATGAGTTACATCCAGCAGACC
>MDSV01214103.1_pt1 | contig 10125 bp, 9 predicted proteins | sample 810851 | NCBI WGS metagenome assembly MDSV01 (sample SAMN05326640, study PRJNA326480) | marine metagenome | isolation source: seawater | place: Atlantic Ocean: North East | collected 2012
AAGTGGAATTCATTAAATGTTCTAAATCAACAGGCATCAAGAGTGGGAGCCCTGGATCTTGGAATTACTACAATTAAAGAAAATGAAAATTTTAATTTTTTTGATAAAATCGATAAAGATGAATATAAGTTTATATATTTACTTGGAGCAGATAATTTTAATTTTGAAAAAAAAGATAAATTTATAGTTTACCAAGGTAGTCACGGAGACAAAGGAGCTGAAATTGCTGATATTATTCTCCCAGGGGCGGCATATACAGAGAAAGATGGTATATTTGTAAATTTAGAGGGAAAATTTCAATATGCCTTCAAGGCATCTTTTCCACCAGGAAATGCACGCGAAGATTGGATAATCTTAAAAGATATTGCTAATATGATGAAAAAACCGCTCGGTTTTAAAAATCAGCAACAACTTAGAGATCTTATTAACAATTATATCAAGTTTAAAAATTCTGATTTAAAAAAGACAAAAAATGAAATTAAATTTTTAGAGGAAGATATTTTAATAAAACCTCTTGATTATTATTATTCTAATCCTATAGCCAGATCTTCAAAAGTTATGAGTGATTGTAGACAAATATCAAAAAAATTCTTATTCACAGGAATCGAAAAGGCTAGCTAATGGTATATATAAATATTTTATTCAATGAAATTTACAAAATAATTTTTTTAATTTTACCTGTGCTAGTTTCAGTAGCGTTAATAGTATGGTTAGATAGAAGAGTTTGGGCTTTTGTGCAAAAAAGAAGAGGGCCTAATGTAGTAGGACCTTTTGGACTTTTACAAAGTTTGGCAGATGCTTTAAAATATATTTTTAAAGAAATAATTATCCCATCAAGCGCAAATAAAATTATATTTATTTTGGCTCCAATTATTACTTTAACTTTAGCTTTGATAGCTTGGGCAGTAATACCTTTTAGTGAAAATATGGTTTTGGCAGATATTAATGTTGGTATATTGTATTTATTTGCTATGTCATCATTAGGAGTTTATGGAATAATAATGGCTGGCTGGGCCTCAAATTCAAAATATCCTTTTTTAGGAGCTATAAGATCTGCAGCACAAATGGTTTCATATGAGGTTTCAATAGGAATAATAATCATTAATGTTCTTGTTTGTGTTGGATCTCTTAATTTGACTAAAATAGTTTTAGCACAAGAAAATATTTGGTTTATTTTTCCTTTATTCCCAATGTTTGTTATTTTTTTTATTTCATCTCTAGCTGAAACAAACAGACCTCCTTTTGATTTACCTGAAGCAGAATCGGAGTTAGTAGCTGGTTATCAAACCGAATATTCTGGAATGATGTATGCTCTATTTTGGTTAGGTGAATATGCTAATATTTTGCTTTTATGTGCTCTTGGTTCTGTTTTATTTCTTGGAGGGTGGCTTAGCCCAATAGATATATATCCATTTAATATGTTACCAGGTGCTTTTTGGATGATATTCAAAATCATAGGCCTATTCATATTATTTTCTTTAGTCAAAGCAATAGTTCCAAGATATCGTTTTGATCAACTTATGAAATTAGGATGGAAAATTTTTCTTCCTCTTTCATTGATCTGGTTAGTTTTTACATCAAGTTTCTTATTTTTTTTAGATTTATTACCAACTTAATTGAAATGAATATAAATAGAATTATAAAAACAATTTTTTTAACAGATTTCATAAATGGATTTGCAATTGCATTGAAAGAAATATTTAAAAGAAAAAAAACTATAAATTATCCATTTGAAAAAGGTAAAATTAGTCCAAGATTTAGAGGAGAGCATGCGCTAAGAAGATATCCAAATGGAGAAGAAAGATGTATCGCTTGTAAATTATGCGAAGCTGTTTGCCCTGCACAAGCAATAACAATTGAATCGGAAATAAGAAGCGATGGTAGTAGAAAGACCACTAGATATGACATAGACATGCTTAAGTGTATTTATTGTGGTTTATGTCAAGAATCATGTCCTGTAGATGCTATAGTTCAAGGCCCTAATTTTGAGTTTGCAAAAGAAACAAGAGAAGAGCTTTATTATAATAAAGAAAAACTTTTAGAAAACGGAGATAAGTGGGAAGAAGCTTTAGCAGAAAATATTAAAGCTGATGCACCTTTTAATTAAATGCTAGCACACTCATTGTTTTTTTATTTGTTTTCTACAATAACAGTTTTTTCTTCAGTTATGGTTATAACTTCAAGAAATACAGTTTATTCAGTTTTTTTTCTAATATTAGTTTTTATAAATATTTCAATTTTGTTCATCATGATAGGAGCAGAATTTTTGGGAATGATAATGCTCATAGTTTATGTAGGTGCTGTTGCAGTTTTATTTTTATTCGTTGTCATGATGCTAAATATTAATGAACAAGAAACAAAAATAATAAAGAGAAAAGGTTTTATTAACAATTGGTCAGTAGGAGCTATTATTGGAATAATTATTTTTCTTGAATTAATTATTGTAATAGGCGGTTGGAAATATAAAGGAACTTTTATTTCTCTCTCAGAAGTAAATATGACTACAAACAATACACAAGCATTGGGTAATGTTTTGTATACAGATTATATTCATCTGTTTCAAATATCAGGTATTATTCTACTTATTGCAATGATAGGAGCAATTAGCCTCACTTTTACTAAACGGGAAAATATAAAAAGGCAAAGTTATTTTCATCAGATCCAGAGAGAAAAGGCTAGTTCCGTTTCACTCGTTGATGTTGAAAGTGAAAAAGGAGTAAAAATTGATGATTGAAATTGGATTAGGACATTATCTTACATTATCAGCCATTATTTTTACAATTGGAATCGTTGGAGTATTTATGAATAGAAAAAATATTATTATTATTTTAATGTCAATTGAGCTTATACTTTTAGCTGTAAATATTAATTTAGTTTCATTTTCAATATATTTACAAAATTTAGCTGGACAAGTATTTACTATGTTTATTTTAACTGTTGCTGCAGCAGAGGCTGCAGTTGGTTTAGCTATAATAGTTATATATTACAAAAATAAAGGATCCATTAATGTCGATCAAATTAATTCATTAAAGGGGTGAAATGGAATATCTTATAGTTTTTTTACCACTTTTTAGTGCTTTTATATCTGGGTTTTTTGGAACAAAAATAGGAGATAAAAATACACAAATTTTATCTAGTATATTAATTACCATTTCTGGAATTTTATCTTCAATTATTTTTTATAAAGTTTTAACCGAGGGTTATTCTGTCAATAAGCTGATATTCAATTGGATTAGTTCCGGAAATTTTATTGTTAATTGGTCTATATATATTGATTCATTAACAGCAGTGATGTTAGTTGTTGTTAGTTTAATATCAGCAATAATTCATTTTTATTCTATTGGCTACATGAGCCATGACTCAAACATACCTCGTTTTACAGCGTACTTATCATTATTTACATTTGCAATGCTTGTTTTAGTAACAGCAGATAACTTCTTGCAATTATTTTTTGGCTGGGAAGGTGTTGGATTATGTTCGTATTTATTAATAGGTTTTTGGTATAAAAAACCATCCGCTAACGCAGCAGCTATAAAAGCCTTTCTCGTAAATAGAGTAGGTGATTTTGGATTTGCAATTGGAATTTTTCTAATTTTTTTGTTTTATGGAACTATTAATTATGATGAGGTATTTCAACAAACACCTTTATTTACACAAACACAAATAATATTTTTTGGACTAGAATTTAATTTAATTACCTTAATTTGCGTAATGTTATTTATTGGCGCTATGGGAAAATCTGCCCAAATTTTTTTACATACATGGTTACCAGATGCAATGGAAGGTCCCACACCTGTTTCAGCTTTAATTCATGCTGCAACAATGGTTACTGCTGGAGTTTTTTTAGTAGTGAGATGTTCACCAATATTTGAATATTCATCAATAGCATTAAATATCGTTACTACGATCGGAATGATTACAGCTTTTTTTGCAGCATCTGTAGCTTTAGTACAAAACGATATAAAAAAAATTATTGCGTACTCAACATGTAGTCAATTAGGTTATATGTTTTTTGCTGCTGGAATAGGAGCTTATCATGTAGCAATGTTTCATTTGTTTACACACGCATTCTTCAAAGCACTTTTATTTTTAGGTTCTGGTTGCGTAATTCATTCTTTTAATAATGAACAGGATATTAGACAAATGGGAGGGGTTTGGAAAAAAATACCATATACTTATGTTTTAATGATAATAGGAACTTTGGCGCTCACGGGTTTTCCATTGCTGTCTGGCTTTTATTCCAAAGATGCAATTATTGAATTCTCATATTTAAAAGGAAGCACCATAGGTTATTATGCTGTTTTTGTAGGAATTATTACGGCAGTACTCACTACGATTTATTCTTGGAGACTAATTCTTAAAACTTTCCATGGGAAATATAATAATAAAAATAATAAAATTAGTACAATTCATGAATCTCCCAAAATTATGTTAATACCAGCAGGTATTCTAGCGGTAGGAGCAATATTTGTTGGATTTATATTTAAAGATATTTTTATTGGAAATGAAAGTTCAAATTTTTGGAATAATTCAATTTTATTTTTATATGATTTTTATAATAATCACCCTCCATTATGGTTGCTTATCATCACACCTTTAATTGTTACATTGCTCATTCCTATTACTTATTATTTATTTGTAAAAAACGAGCTTATATTAAGGAAACTAATATTTAAAAATCAGAGAATATATAATTTTTTACTTAACAAATGGTATTTCGATGAATTTTATAATTTTTTATTTGTTGAGCCTCTAAAAAAGATTGGAATATTCTTATGGAAGAAAGGAGATGTTAGTGTAATAGATAAATATGGTCCAGATGGTATTTCAAGAATAATTAAAATTTTATCTAGTAAAGCTGTAAATTTTCAGAGCGGTTATCTTTATCACTACGCTTTTATTATGCTTGTTGGTTTTTCTATTTTATTAACTTATTTTATTTTATACTAAATGAATTTTCCTATCCTATCATTTCTCATATTGATTCCAATAATTGGTGCTTTATTTATTTTAATTACTAAAGGTAAAGAAAAAAATGTAGAAAAAAATTCTAAACATGTAGCTATTTTTACGTCTATAGCAAATTTTTTCCTTTCAATCTTTTTATGGGTTTTATTTGACAATACAGTTTCTGATTTTCAGTTTATCGAAAAAAGAAATTGGATGGATGGTTTTATTACCTTTCAATTAGGAATAGATGGAATTTCTATTCTATTTATATTACTTACTACATTTATAACTCCAATTTGTATTTTTTCTGGTATTCACAGTATCAAATTTAAGATCAAAGAATTTTTTATTGCTATTCTATTAATGCAAGCGCTAATGATAGGAGTTTTTTGTTCTCTTGACCTTGTAGTATTTTATTTATTTTTTGAAGGTGGTTTAATTCCAATGTTTTTAATTATTGGTATATGGGGAGGACCCAAAAGAGTTTATTCAGCTTTTAAATTTTTTCTATTTACATTACTAGGTTCAGTTTTAATGCTAGTTGCGGTAATCTCAATTTATTGGATCACTGGTACTACCGATGTAATTAAATTGTTAGATATCAAAATTTTAGAGAAATACCAGTATCTACTCTGGCTAGCTTTTTTTAGTTCATTTGCAGTTAAAATGCCGATGTGGCCATTTCATACATGGTTACCAGATGCACATGTAGAAGCACCAACGGCGGGATCAGTAATTTTAGCAGCAATTCTTTTAAAAATGGCAGGCTATGGTTTTATAAGGTTTTCTCTAGGAATTTTTCCAGTTGCTTCAGATTTCTTCACTCCTTTAGTTTTTATATTAAGCATTATAGCAATTATTTATACATCTTTAGTAGCTTTGATGCAGGAAGACATGAAAAAATTAATAGCTTATTCTTCAGTGGCACATATGGGTTTCGTTACAATTGGTATTTTTTCACTTACCAAACAAGGACTAGAGGGAAGTATAATTCAAATGATAAGTCATGGATTAATTTCTGCTGCTTTATTTTTATGTGTAGGTGTAGTTTATGACAGATTTCATTCTCGAATGATCTCATCATACGGTGGTTTAGTTAGCATAATGCCAAAGTATGCATTTGTATTTATGATTTTTACTTTAGCAGCTTTAGGTTTACCTGGTACAAGTGGTTTTGTAGGTGAATTTTTAGTTTTAATTGGTGTTTTTAAGAAAAGTAAACTTATTGCAGTTTTAGCAAGTTCAGGAGTCATTTTAGCAGCAGCTTATATGCTTTGGTTGTATAGAAGAGTAATTTTTGGGCGAATTACAAATGTAGATCTAAAGAAAATGACAGATTTAAATAATTTAGAATTATATATCTTTGCATCTTTAGTGTTTTTAATATTATTTTTTGGTTTTTATCCAGAACCATTATTAAATACAATAAGTGCTTCTATAGATAATTTAATAAATAATTATGAAATGAATTTAAAGTTTCATTTAGCTTTAAAAGAAAATTAAATGGTTAATTTAATTTATATATTACCAGAATTATTCTTATCAATATCATTATTGTTTCTTTTAATGATTGGTGTGTTTATTAAAAAAAGTTTTAAACTTGTTAATTTTTTAACAATAATAATTTTAATTTTTTCAGCTGCAATAGTTATAAATCAATCTGGTCATGTAATTACAATATTTAATGGTAGTTTTATTGTAGATCCATTTTCAAACTTCATGAAAATTCTTACATTATTGGCCTGTTCATTTGTTCTCCTTTTGTCAAAAGAATATTTAAAAATAAATAAAATTGATAAAATAGAATATCCAATACTCATTCTTGGTTCAGTCCTAGGGATGATAATAATGATTAGCGCTTATGATTTAATCGTCTTTTATCTTGGATTAGAACTTCAATCTATATGCTTATATATTTTAGCTTCATTCAAACGAGATGATGAGAGATCTTCTGAAGCTGGACTAAAATATTTTGTATTAAGTGCACTTGCTACTGGATTACTTCTTTATGGATGTTCACTTATTTATGGTTTTACAGGCTCAACAAACTTTGAAAATATTTCTATGAATTTAAACAATACTAATACTGGCGCTATATTCGGTATTGTTTTTATAATTGTTGGTTTAGCATTTAAAGTTTCAGCAGTTCCTTTTCATATGTGGACACCTGATGTTTATGAAGGCTCACCCACATCAGTGACAGTATTTTTTGCATTAATTCCGAAAATTGCTGCTTTCTCAATTTTTATAAGATTCATGTATGTTCCATTCGTAAATATGATTGATCAATGGCAATTAATAATAGTATTTTTAGCAATAGGATCTATGATTTTAGGTGCTGTAGCAGCCATAGGTCAAAACAATATCAAAAGATTGATGGCATATAGTTCAATCGGTCATATTGGCTACGCATTAGCGGGATTATCTACCGGAACTAATGCAGGGGTACAAAGTACAATAATATATTTAGTTATTTATTTGTTTATGAATCTTTCAGTATTTGGATGTATTTTTATGATGAAAAGAGAAGATAATTTTTTAGAAAATATTAATGATTTATCAGGGTTATCAAAAAATCATCCTCTATTAGCACTATGTTTTTTAATTTCACTTTTTTCATTAGCTGGAATACCACCGTTAGCAGGCTTTTTCGCTAAATTTTATATATTCATGTCGGTTATTGAATCAAAAATGTATGCTCTTGCAATAATTGGACTTTTAACAACTGTGATTTCAGCTTTCTATTATCTGAGAATAATAAAGATAATATACTTTGATAAACCAAAAAAATCATTTGAAAATACAACAGATTTAGGATTAAGAGCTTCTTTAATAATGGCGACTATAGCAATATTAATATACTTTATTTATCCGTCCGCATTGATCAATATTGTTTCATCAATAACATTTTAATAATGAAATTAAAAATTTATAAATTTTCCAAAGTAACAAGTACAAATGATATGGCTATAAAATTAATAAAAAAGAAAAGGAAACAATCAGGATGCATTTATGCAGCCGTGCAAACAAAAGGCAGAGGTTCAAAAGGGAGAAAATGGATTTCAAAAAAAGGAAATTTATTTAGCTCTATCTTTTTTTCTTTAAAAAAAAATTATCCACCATTTCATGAATTTACGATAATTAATCCAGTTTTAGTATCTGCTGTAATTAACAAATTTTGCAGTATAAAAAAGATTAATTTTAAGTTTCCTAACGATATTTTGATTAATAAGAAAAAGGTTTGCGGATTACTTCAAGAGGTAATAACTTTTAATAATGAGAAATTTTTAATAATTGGAATTGGAATAAATGTTATATCAAATCCCACCATTAAAAATAAATATAAAGCTACAAATATTTTATCTGAAATAGATATGAAACCAAAAATAAATGAACTAATCAAATTATTGATAAGTTCTTACGAAAGTTTTTTTGAAAATATCACAAAGTATAATTATACAAATTATAAAAAAAAGACTGACCTTATGGCTATAAAATAATGAATATAATAATTGGTGATATTGGAAATACTATTACAAAAATTTGCATAGTAGATTCAAAGTCATATAAAATAAAAAAAGAACTTCGTTTCGATAGTAAAAAATTAAATACTGATAAATTTCTTAAACTGAAAATGAAAAAACTTAAAAAAATTAATTTATGCAAAAAAAAGGCTCTTTTTTCTAGTGTAGTACCAAAATATCAATTATTGGTAAGTAAATTTTTAAAAAATAAATATCAAATAAAATTATTAGAGTTAAAGGATAAAAAAATTAACAAAATTGTGAAAATAAATGTAAAAAATAAAAAACAAGTAGGATCTGACCGTATAGCAAATGCAGTTGGTGCCTATAAAAAATATAAAAATAATTGTATTATCTTGGATTTTGGTACGGCAACTACTTTTGATGTCATTACTAAACAAGGAAATTATAATGGTGGTATAATTGCTCCAGGCGTTAATTTGTCTATAAAAAGTTTATCAATTTATGCTGATCAAATTCCTTTGTTTTCTCTTAAAAAACAAAAAAAAATTATAGGTAAAAATACTATCGAAGCATTAAGATCGGGTTTTTATTGGGGTTATTCAGGTTTAATTAACAACATTATCTCAAAAATTGAAAAAGAAACCAAAAAAAAATATAAAATAATATTTACTGGTGGATATGCAGACTTATTTAAAACTTCAATAAAAAGATCTTTTACTGTTGATAAAAATATTACTATAAAAGGTATTATAGAGATTTTCAAAAAAAATGAAAAATTTTTAAATTAAATGAAAAAAGAAGAATTTATTTTTTGCCCTCTTGGTGGCTCAGGTGAAATTGGAATGAATATGAATTTATTCGCATATGGCAATCCTGAAAATAGAAAATGGTTAATAGTTGACATAGGAGTTACATTTGCTGACGATACAGTTCCAGGTATAGATTTAATCTATCCTGATCCGAGTTTTATAGTTGATAAGAAAGATGATTTATTGGGTATAGTTTTAACACATGCGCATGAAGATCATATCGGAGCTATAGCTCACATTTGGCCAAAATTAAATTGCAATATTTATGCAACTCCATTCACAAGCGTTTTAATTTTAGAAAAATTTAAAGAAAAAAAAATAGATGTCAGTAATAAATTGAAGATAGTTCAATTAAACGGAAATGTTGATTTAGGGCCTTTTAAAATTGAATTTGTAACATTGACACATTCTATCCTTGAACCAAATGGCTTAAGCATTCAAACACCAGCTGGGATAGTTTTACACACAGGAGATTGGAAATGCGATCCAAATCCACTGATTGGAAATACTATTAACGAAAAAAAATTAAAAGAAATAGGTGATAAAGGTGTTTTAGCAATGATTTGTGACTCAACAAATGTATTTAGTCCAGGAAGAGCAGGATCAGAAATGGATGTAAGAAAAAATTTATTAAAAATTATGGAGAATTTGCAAAAAAGAATAATAGTTACTTCTTTTGCATCAAATGTAGCAAGAATGGAAAGTGTTTTTTATTGTGCAGAAAAAATTGGTAGAAAAATTTCGTTAGTGGGTAGATCTATGCACCGAATATATAAAGCTGCCAAACAATGTGGATATTTAAATGATTTAATCGAGCCTGTAGATTCAAGAGAAGCTAAAAAGATACCTAGAGAAAAAATTATTTATTTATGTACTGG
>MDSV01120212.1_pt1 | contig 10123 bp, 10 predicted proteins | sample 810851 | NCBI WGS metagenome assembly MDSV01 (sample SAMN05326640, study PRJNA326480) | marine metagenome | isolation source: seawater | place: Atlantic Ocean: North East | collected 2012
GGGAGAATATTTTTACTGGGCTTTAATGGCTAATATAGGTGCTTTAGATCCAGTCTATACGGATAAATGTGAATCTAGTGAGGATGAATGGAGAATTTGCACACAGGACGAACTCTTTGAAATTGATCGAAGTGTTTATGACTTGTTAAACGATGAACGTTTTAAATTACCTAAAAACATACCTCAAGGTAATTACCCATCAGGGGAGTCAAAGTCTAGCAAGTCAGTTGGTGATAGTGATGAAGAAGTAGATAGCCTAATCAATTTTGAATGGATGACAGATAGTGTTGTTACTTATGAGGAATCCGCATTCATTAATAATTTGCGCGTATTAGAAGATAAATTAGATCCTGAGGCATATCTAGATTTAGTGTCTAGCAGTTGGATATCTGACCCAATCAAAGATGATGAATACATGCTGCTGTATTACTTGCATGAGTTATGGGGAATTGGCCTTACAAGTGTGGTAAACCAAATTATTCAGATGCCATTCATTCAACAATCATATGAACCACATGATGCATTAGCTTTGAGAACGTTATATAGACTCAACATTAATTTTCCAGTGATCTATACCGACATTATAGATTCAGATTGGTTCCAAGATGGCGTGGATGATGACGAAAGTATATTGCTGCAAGTCCTTGGAACCAACAGCGAGCCTTTAAACTCCGAAGATCTCAAGTACTTTGTGGTCAACCATGAAATTTCTACTAGTAACGTAAATCTTCCAATAGGTGGTTTGAGAAGCATTAGTTTTATTCAATCAGGATACTCAAAGAAAAACTTAGATGTTGTAGACCAGGTTCATGAAGCAGTTGCAGAGATTGAATCATTCATGAATATTCCATTTCCCAAAGAGGAAATAATTATGCTTTTTGCTAACAAAGACCAGGTACCTGATCGTATAAATTGGGTCGGGATTAACTTTGGAGAACATATGGTCATGCTACCTACATTGGCAAAGGGGAAAGACGAAAACACTACTGTTGTACATGAAGTAGCTCATTATTATTGGAATTCGAATAACGCGCCACTTTGGTTTAGAGAAGGCATGGCGGATTTCTTGTCTACTTATGTACGAGATAAATTAGGTAGAGAAACATTTGCGGAGAGGTTTGCTTTTTCTTCTGGAGCCACGAGTTTGGAAAAAGGTATACAAGGATGTAATGCGTTGGGCGTCAAGACCATTAAAAAATTAATATATTTATTGGAACAGGATGGATATGCAGTTCATTCTGAGTCAAATATGTTTTTATGTAATTATTACTTGGGAGAATGGCTCTTGACGCAAATTTATGACCTGCTTGGAGCAGATGATTTTTCAGATGTGATCGGATCATTATATTCACCCGATGTGTTGCTGACTGACAGCGCTATTTATGAAGCTTTTTTGGCTAAAACCACTAATACTAATAGAGAAGCGTTTAAAAACCTGTATGCTTCACTGTACGGAGAATTTTAGAGATTAGATACTTTTTGTTCTAGGTCATCTAACAGAGTTTTTTCATTCTGGCTCAAGTATGGGGTCATCCATTCAATAAACCATCTTGGATTGTCTGATTCATTGTCGAGTAACAAAATTTTCACAAGATTCAGCTGTTCTTCTTCACTCCAATGTTCACGTATTATGGGCAGTATGAAAGCTTCTTCATTTTCAAAATGGTCATCTTGAGTTACCCTTGCATTCACCACTTTTTCGAATAGGTGGCGCTTGGTTCTGGGTATAAGAGCCTGTTGCCCAATTTCTTCGTCTAATACATCCATAACATCTTGTAATTTATTTATGACTTCTACATGTAGTGCATCGGATAATGACAATATAGCCTCTTTGACTCGGTGTTCTAAGTCTTTGTTATCATTGAGATCTATGAGTCCTTCTACACCTTCCAAAGCTGTATGAATGTCGGTGTGTTCGTTCTCATTATCTCTGGCATACTCGATTTCCATATCAACTGTCATATGTGCGTCTTCCATGTCTGCATGGTACATCATGGCTACCGCCCATTCGTTAAATGACAAAGTGAAAGACTGCATACTGTTATCTTCGTTAAAATCACCTATGTATTTTTCAACATCTGCGGCGTCAGCAGAGAAAGCTTTATGGATCAGTAGCATAACGTCTATAGGATATTCCATTTGGGATAATACATCTTGTTCTTTCATAATCTTATTAATTTACACTTTATTTTTGTAGCTTACGTACATTTAATTCTAACATAAATCATATTGAGGAAACCGTATTTATGATACTATCGATGTACTATAAGTAAGGTGCAACAGAAATGGATTTTGGTTTAATTATGTTTCCCACTGGATACGCAATTCAGCCCGATGTTTTGGCCAAAGAAGCCGAGTTACGTGGATTCGAATCAATGTGGTTCCCGGAGCATACGCATATTCCTGCGTCTAGGGAAAGTGCTTGGCCAGGTGGCCCGGATTTGCCTAAAGAATATTGGAGTACTTATGACCCATTTGTTTCTTTATCTTTTGCAGCTCAGGCAACAAGCACTATCAAATTGGGCACGGGAATTTGTTTAGTTATAGAGAGAGATCCTATAACTCTAGCTAAAGAGATTGCTAGTATTGATCAATTGTCTCAAGGGAGATTCATGCTGGGCATTGGTGGTGGTTGGAACGCCGAAGAAATGGCAAACCACGGGACAAACTTTAAAACTAGATTTAGCCGTTTGAGAGAAACTATTTTGGCGATGAAGGCTATTTGGAATAACGATACCGCTGAATTTCATGGCCAGTATATTGATTTTGATTCAATTTGGTCATTCCCAAAACCATTTCAGAAACCTAACCCACCCATATTGATGGGAGGAGATGGACGTGCAACTTTTGATAGAGTGACAGAGTTTTGTGATGGATGGATGCCTATTTGGGGACGGACCTCTAATAGTGTTAACGGTAACAATTTAGAGGACAAAATAGAAAACTTGAGATCTAAATGGTCTGAATCAGAACGCGATGATTCAAACTTAGACATAACTCTTTTCGGAGTCCCTCCTGAGGGTGAGGCTGTTGAGAAAGCTATTAGCATGGGGGCAAATAGAGTGATATTTGGAACTCCATGTGCGGACGAATCTATAGTTATTCCGCATTTAGATAAATGCGCTGAGTTTATAAAAGGGTATCAGTATGAATAAGATATTATTAAGACTTAACAGAGCCTGTTTTTGGGTAGTAGTAGTTGCTGCAGTCACATCAATGGTCGGTGCTGCGGGACTTCCTTTGATAGGTTCTGGGGACGATGTTTATACCGAGTTTGACAAGGTTGATCCGGAAAGGATTTATAGCAGCGCCGTAGCGGATATAGAGGATGTCAGAACTAATAATCGAGCTAATATAAATAAAACTTATGTGGCAAGAGCGTATGTTTTAACCAAGACGATGGCATCGATGTCTGAGCAGTTAGCTTTGCTATGGGCTATTTCATTTGGTGTGATTGGTATTTTGTTGCAGTATTCTTACTATCAGATGCGAAAGTGAATTAGTAGGATAACATTCATATTATTGGTCAACTAACAATTAAATGCGTCCCAGCTCTCCTTGTTGGAATTTCGTTTAGTATGTGACTTATTTAAGAGTCTTGATGTAGTTTACTAAGTGCCATATTTCTTCGTCAGATAGTATAGATTCATGAGGGTACATGCTCGTACCATCTTTGCCATATTTGATGATAGTAAATAATTCGTTATCAGGGTGTAATGGCACGTGTACTAATAAGTTGTTGGCATCTTTTTCAGGTATGGGTCTGAGTGTTTCATATAATGGACCATTGCCTATGCCTGTTAGTCCGTGGCAAGCTACACAATTTTCTCTATAGATATTTTTACCTATTTGGATAGAAATAGAGTCTGGAAGCATTGGATTGGTGGCTTGATTATTTAACTCGATGGTACGTGAGTAAATAGAGATAACTAACCCTATGGAGACGCCAATAACTCCAATGATTAAATATATCCGCCCATATTTATCATGCCATCCCCCATAAATAATACTCAATACTAGTAGCAGTATTCCTAATACCAGTATCGTTAATCCAAACAATATTCTCCCAACAAAAACATCCAGTTCTCCAAATTGAGGATTGCTGCTACCTATATTTTCTCTAAAAGCAAATCTGGAATCTAATCCAGAAGACTTTTGTATTAGAACTTCGAATTGCCAAATTCCTTCTAAATTCAGCATTAAAGGTTCCGTTTCGTATGTTGCTGAGTCTGTCAAATATGCGTAGAGCGTTGTATCTCCAACGTCTTCATTTAGATAGGTTGATTTTATGATCACATTTTCTGCGTTTTGGATGGAATTACCCGTTAAATCTGTAAGATTTAGATTCATCGAATTTAACCCTAACGAACCGGGTACAATTGCCATCTCCAGATTGATACCTTGCTCATACTGATCGAATTGAATTTGTTCCGATAGGATACTCTGTGCGCTTTTTGCCGGTTCTAAGGATTTTAGAGAGCCCACTGAGATTATAATTAATATTATTAGTATTGATTCAATAGTAATCAAAGCTATTGCTATTCGAGTCATTGAAGTGGGGTTTTTTAAGAACTTGATAATCACGTAAGTATTTATGCCTGCAATAATAATAGCGAGACTGATTAATAGCACTTTGGCTATGAGAGTTATTCCGTAAAGAGTGAACAGAGCTTCCGGTTTGTTCACTTGCATCCAACCCACGTATAACCCCGTGATGCTTAGAAGTATTATGGAAAAGATGCCGACGTTTCTGAATTTTAAAAATGCTTGCTTAATAAAGTCTGACAGATTGATGGTGGAGAGACGGTTTCTTAGGCAATGGGAGTACACTGTCAGTGTTACAACGCTCCCTGTCCAAATACCGCTGAATACTATGTGGAGGATGTTGATTACCACTCCTTGATAATAGAGACTGCTGATTGATGCATTGTGTCCAGATAAGCTATGAGCTATGAAAAAGACCATGCAGGTAGCTATTACCAAGTATTGAGACCCAATTAATAAATTTTCGCGTTGATCTGATTGTTTATAGTGGTAGGTTGCATAGCTTATCGGTAAGGTCAGCAAGATGCAGAGTTTAGCCCAGGCTAGTTTACCCCAAGTAGTATCGAAAAATATGCTTACTATAGAGTTTAGGAACGAGTTTAACGTAGTTACTTCGTATAATGATGACACGTGAAGGACTAATTGAGCAGAGCATCCAGTGAGCGTGATAATGAACCCGGCTAATAAGAGTATGTTTCTGGGAATTAGGGTTATTTGCCAAATATTGATGTTTGTGGCCGTTAACATAGTTAATGAGATTGGCTTGAGAATAATCAGATTGAAAAATGCGCTCCCGAACAGCAATAAAATTCCAATTAAGATTATTGATTTGACGAGAGGCTCAGCATTGTATAGAAACATTGATTCTTCTATTGAAAATGAAGAAGAAGACAATGGCTCGCCCACTGAGTAAAAGTAGCTTCCTCGTACTTTGTGTCCATCTACTGTAGATACATTTCTCCATATGACGGTGTAAGTACCTTTAGGAGTTTCTGGTAGGGTCACACTAAGATACGTTCGATCAATTGGGTCTAGTTTGCTATCTCGATTATCTACTTGATTACCCTGAGTATCGTACACTTTGATAGAACTTAGATTCTCAGATAAAGTCTCTGTAAATTTGAGATTTATGATTAGTGGGCTTTTGTCTAAGACACTGTTTTGCTTAGGGACTGCATCTACCAAATTGGCGTGACCGTATACAATGCTTGAGGAAGTAAAGGTCACATAAAGTGCCAATAAACTGCATAAAGTTAAGAATCTTACCCAGAATTTGACTGGTATGACTCTCATTTCACCCGTTTACCTTTCGCTCCTAAAATTGCAAGAACTATAGATGCGATTAGTCCTATGAACAAAAGCCCATAAAAAATTTCATCCCAATACCAATATTGACCATGTAAAAGAAAAACCATACTTACAACCTTAAGAATTGTTCTAGTTAAATTGTATATTAAATAGTGCTATCTGGCGCAAACTTTCATACCAGATAGCACTAAACTAGTTAAGAATTATTTTTTCTGAACTGTAGACCTAGGCTCACACAGCTGACAACTATACCTACACCGCCAATAATTATGCTGATTATGATCCAAGTGTTAAATCTATTGGCGAGTAGTAATGCTGATTGAGAAACCTCTGTAGCTTCTGAGATGGCTCCAGTTATTTCCCTGTCTGAGGTCAGTTTTTTAGGGAATTGGATAGCCGTAGGTGAGACAATATCATCGAAATCTCCGCCGCCGCCCATGGAGATAAATGTTTCATCTATTGCAGTACTATAAATTGTTCCATATATTCTAATTTCATATATTCCTGGACTCGTTGGTATGAAAGGAGAAGTATATCTTCCTGGCATATCGCTATCTTCGTTTAAATTTAGTATTACAGAAGACTGAGTGCTAACATGTATTAATTCTGTTTTGAGGGTTTCAGATAATCCTGATATTGGTTCTTTTGTATCAGTTGTTGAAGGCATAATGCCGCTTGTTATGGCGTGTTGTTCTTTACTGTAATTAGTCCAGATAATTGTGGCTCCTGGTTGCACGCTAATGTCCGATGGCATTAGCGAAGTTTCGTGAATCATGACTTTAACTTGCCCTGAAACCCCTTCATCGGATATTTGAATGGTTCCGGTTATATCGTGATTCATGTGGTCGTGATAAGGAATGTCAATATTGTTGAGCTCTTGTGAAATAGTAGTAGAGAATTTTTCTCCGGCTGACAATAATTCGCTCGCGAAAATTGCCCCATGAGCTTCGACATCTATATCAGAATGCCCATGTGAATGATTATGACCGTCATCATGGTTGTCTTTCAGGGAAGGCTTACCTGTGATTTTTACTTCAATGGCATTGATGATTCCTTCATAGGCTGGTTCGTTTTCAAACCCTATGACGAAATTAAAGTCCTTTACATCCCTGCCTCCATGGGCAGATACATTGTCGAAAGCTGTCAATGAAAAGAACATTGCGGCACATGACAGCACAAATAAAGTTTTAATATGTTTCATAATACTCCTTCTAGTTAGGTCGTTTGATACAGTGAATCTAGATAGAAGAAATAGGAGGATTAGTCTGAACAGGATAAGAAATGCTCATCAAATATTTAGGTGGTGTGGATATAAACTTAATCATCCTTGAACTGGATTTTGCTATAAAATTGATTGAAGTCCATTTCCATATAAATAACACGCTTATTAGTCCTGGGGCAAAATATGAATCCGGGAGAAAAGCTAATTCTGTAATTGATTTTGATTGGTCACTCTCAGTTCCATTGAAGGTTTTAGATTCTTGATGCGAGTGCAGATTAATATATGAATGGGAATGATGACCAGTATTCGGCAAGTGGGGATGATTTGGATAAAAGTCAAAGGCATGATGATTCATTAAAGGCAGCAAGAGCTGGCACAGTAATAATATAATCAGTGCTATAGAAGCTGATGTTATGTGATTAGTCGGTTCTTTAACGGGAACATAAGAATGTGCGCGCATAGTTTTGTACAAACACCTTCATAATCGGATTATAAGATATTCGTAATTATATAGTATGCTTTTTTTAAATGCATTGTGTTTACGAATTACTTCACAATTTATTAATATGTTGTTGGTTTTTGACTTAACGGGAATATTATCTACGATTTGTTGATCAAATAAATTGAAACTAAACGTCTTGTTAGAATTTGCAAACGAATCTAGTTAGCGGCATGCTCTAAAACCTCAAAAAATCAGTATGGAAAACTATCATTATATGAAGTATTATGTCTACATGAAGTGATTAGTTCCTGTTGATTAGAGCTAGTAATTAAAAGGTGTGAATGGCCTAGGATAGAAGAAAAACTTTTATTTATCCTGCATTTACTAGAACTAGATTAGGATTGACTAATATAATGAGTTAGGATATGCTAACTCAAGTCAGATGATAGGATAAGTTTTACGTTTGACAATGAGAATGATTCTCATCTACAATGTAAAATTGTGAGGTGAAAATGTTCAACTACTTTCTGAGAGTGAGGGGTAGATTGAATGATTCAGTAGGCTAACCACTAATGTAATTATCTTTTTATTATTTAAGGCGGCGGACTTATGCATATATTGTTGTGTGATGATCAACAATCATTAGACAAACTTGACCCTACATTGACCATATCTGGATATACCACTATAAAATGTGAAGATGGCATTTCTGCTCTACGAGAATTTTTGATTAGTGAGCCTGAGCTCATTATCACAAACTTAAAACTGCAATACATGGACGGACTCGAACTGACAAGAAGAATTAGAGAGCGTTCAGATGCCCCGATAATCGGTCTATCTGATACTAATGATGTTGATGCAAAAATAGAGGCATTTAATGCAGGAGTAACAGATTTCTTGCTTAAACCAGTTTATGAAAAAGAATTACTTAGTCGAGTGGATGCCTGTTTATTGAGACTAGGGAAAAACGTTAAGCCTATGACTAGGTACGATGATGAATTATTGGAAATTGATTTTGTGAAAAGAGAAGTTAAGGTGAAGGGGCAGAAGATAGATCTGACCCGCACCGAATATAATTTGTTGTCTCTATTAGTCAAAAGGAATTCTCAAGCTTTGTCATTGGAGTTTCTATTGGCTAATGTTTGGGGTAGGGAATACGACACTTTTGACTTAGTTAAATGGCATATTAGTAATTTAAGGAAAAAAATCCGAAGAATCAGTAACGACCAAAATCCTATAGTAACAGTTAGAGGATATGGTTATATCTATGATAATTCGTTAATAGTGAGTTCTCCAAGCTCCTATGACGTGATGTCAGGCTACCGTAACAAAGCGAGTTAAACACTTAATATAAATCGTGAGATTACATCATGAGATTAGCAACCTTATCCCACATCCCGTGGCCTGAAAACAACCTTGAGCCTAGAGCATTAATAGCCAATGCTTGTGATGAAGTAGTTTTAGCAGAGCATTTGGGATTTGATAGTGCCTGGTTTGCGGAACACCATTTTTCCAGATATGGATTAGGTTCATCTTCTCTAATGGTGATGTCTCATATTGCGGCTATGACTAAAACTATAGAACTGGGGACTGCTGTGTTACTGCCAGCATTGCATAATCCAATTAAACTTGCCGAAGATACGGCAACTTTGGATGTTTTGAGTGGCGGAAGATTAAGCGTGGGATTTGGCCGGGGAACTGAAGGGTATGAATACCACGGCTATATGGTGGATTGGGAAGAGAGCCAACGAAGATTTAGAGAAACAATCCAAATAGTCAAAAATCTGTGGACCCAAACTGATGTGGAATATGATGGAGAATTCCATAAAATCCCTAAGACCAATTTAGTTCCTCGTCCGTTACAAAATCCTCATCCTTCTGTGTTTATAGCCGCTACCCGGACAGAGGAAACCCTTCAATACGCACTTCAGTCGGGCCATATGATCCTCAGTGGTCCAGTTGCAGATACCGAAGATGCGATAAACATGTGTCAGAATTTTATTGATGTAGCATCTAAATCTGGGTCTAAAGCTGATATATCGGAAATACCATTTTTCAGATATGTATATGTAGCCGAATCTGAAGAACAAGTTAAGGAAGATACAGAGATTCCACTGCAATGGACATTTGACATGATTAAATGGCGTAGATCTTTATTAGTCGAGAGCGAAGTCAACCATAGTATCAGTAAATGGAAACAACAAAATGAAGTTGAATCATCTAATTTTGACGACCTGTTGAATAATCGAGTTATAGTTGGTACCCCTGATCAATGTATTGAAAAAATTTTAGCCTTGAAAGAAATTGGGATAGATTATTTTGGATGTAATTTTGCATTTGGTGGTTTGTCTCATGAAAAGGTTACGAAAGGTATGAAATTGTTTGCATCTGAGGTTATGCCACATCTTTAACTAAGGTATTATTTGCGTATGATTGTGGTTATAAGACCAACTGAAAGAACCACGAAAAGAGTAAAGAATGTAGCGTGCAACCCTGCCATAAATGCCCCGGACATTTCTGGGGTGATATTGTCAAGATTAGATCCTAATCCATTAATTTGAAAACTGATTACTATGATGCTTGTGGTAACAGACATACTTATCACA
>MDSV01027278.1_pt1 | contig 10120 bp, 8 predicted proteins | sample 810851 | NCBI WGS metagenome assembly MDSV01 (sample SAMN05326640, study PRJNA326480) | marine metagenome | isolation source: seawater | place: Atlantic Ocean: North East | collected 2012
ATATGTGACCCTGTTTCTCCAAGGTCTTTACATACCAATTAACTGTCCCCAATGATTCAAATCCTAGACTTATCATTATCTCTTCGTACGATGGCGGCTGACCACTGACTAGAGTTGATCGCCTTATAAAATCTAAGAATTTGTTTAGTTTTGGTGACAGTTTTTTGTTCATGAGGTAAAGATTTAATAATTAATATATTTATTATTCCAATTAATAGATCGAGAGGTTTTTTGATTTTTATAATCATTTAACCTAGTGATAGCTCGGATTACCGTTACAGAAACTTTTTCTTTATTATGTTTTTTTATTAAATGTTTCATTATAAACCTCTATAAATATTTTACTCGTAAGTTACTCGTAAGTATTTTACAAAAAAATTTGATATCATCCAAATAAAAAGCCCCATCAAAGGGGCTTTTTCTAAAAAAAGGATAAACAAGCTAAACCTATATTGAAGGAGACCCCCACCAAAGTCCAATGAAAAGCAATAGAGCTGTAGTACTATGCATAATTATCGTGCCCCAATTTGCTGGTTCTAACAACCTATCATTGTAATACTTATATAATGTTTGAACCGATGTAAAACCAAAATATGAAGCTAAGAATGTCATCAAAATCAATGATGGGAAAGTACCATTAAGCACCAAAAGCACTATGCTTAAAAAAGCGCCTGATACTAACGCAACATATCCTACTCTTGCCTTTTCCGGCCCAAACACAACTATAAGTGTATTCTTTCCTGTGGCCTTATCACTATCGTGGTCCGGAAATTCATTTATGTATACAACGGCAGCAATTAAAAAGCCTAGGGGAATTCCTGCTAAAAAAGCCTCAGGTACAAGTTGTCCAGTTTGAATCAATGTACTGCCTGCCACCATCAATGGACCAAAGTTTAGACCTATCAACAGCTCTCCCAAACCCTTCCGAGATGAGAATCTGAAAGGAGGCGCTGTGTAGAATAAGCCTGATAAAAATCCAATCAGCCCCAGCCACAAAACAGGCATACCTGCCTTCTGTATAAGTGGAATACCAACTAGTATACTTAAACCGAACACACCGATTGTCAAATTCCGAACACCTTCAGGTGAGATAAGCCCCATCTGTATGCCTCTACTTCCACCATTGAGACCTTTATTACTGTAATTATAGTTTAGGTTATCTGTTCCGCTCAAATGGTCAAAATAATCATTCGATGTATTTGTTCCAATGTGTAGCAAGGAACCACCTAATAAAGTAAGGCCTAACCATGACCAATCAACGGCATATCCCATAAATTTTGCAACGGCTGCTCCAACTAAGATTGGCATGATCGTGGCAGAGAGAAATGGAAGACGCATAATAACAACCCATGTAAATATTTGAGTCATTAGATCTATTTTAGGTCTAACTTCATCTGGCGTCTTATCATCTAAAGGAGTCGTTACTCCACAATATCCAATGTGATTACCATCTTTATCTCTTGTTGGGGTTATTTTTATCCAAGCTGGAAACTCACTACCATCTTTACGCACGAATGCTGTCTCTCCTTCCCACTTTCCTTTCTTGACAGATTCATCTAGCCAGTTTATAACATGACCTAGTACTACCTGCCCATCACTAAAGTCACTAACTCTCATTTTCCCAACCACCTCATCTGAAGAATATCCAAAAAGATCTGTCGCACCATCACTAAAAGTTTCAACCTTACCATCAAGATCACAGGTAATAACACTTTTGATATCTTTACTCACTTAAACATAACCTCCAAGTTTTTCATACATGAAATTAAGTCACTAGTATTTGCTCAGAAAAATGAAATAATTAAAAATTAGCTGAGTAATTATTTTTTTTGTAAAATGTAGTCTACATATAAATTTTTAAAGTAAGGACTATTACCAGTGAAACGTAATTATTTATACTCTATATTGAGTGTTTTTATTATTCCATCAATTCTATTTGGCGCTTCTTCAATTGATAATAAAAATATATCCTGGTTTTTAATTGTAACAAGTCTTTTTGGAGGCCTTGGAATGTTTCTTTACGGTATGGAAATGATGAGTAATGGAATGAAGTTAACGGCGGGTAATAAAATGAGATCTATACTTGAGAAACTAACTTCGAATCGATTCCTAGCTGTTGGAGTAGGTGGATTCGTTACAATGGTCATACAAAGCAGTAGCGCTACTACTGTTATGCTTGTTAGTTTTGTCAATTCAGGACTTTTGACTTTTGCACAGGGTCTTGGAGTAATATTAGGATCCAATATAGGTAGCACAGTTACTGCACAAATAGTAGCATTTAAGGTTACCGATTATGCGCTCGCTCTAATTGCTGTTGGAGCGTTAATGTCCCTTTTTTCAAAGAAAGAATCATCAAAAAATATAGGTTTTGTGATTTTAGGTTTTGGGCTCTTGTTTTATGGAATGAAGGTAATGTCTGACACCATGAAACCACTTAGAACGAATCAAACATTTAATAATATTCTAGTCAGCTTTGAAAATCCATTTATGGGAATACTAGCAGGAGCTATTTTCACCGCATTAGTCCAAAGTAGCAGCGCTACTACCGGTATAGTTATAACTCTCGCCAGCGGTGGTTCAATCACAATAGAAGCTGGTATACCACTTATTTTTGGAGCCAATGTTGGGACCTGCGTGACTGCTCTTTTAGCAGGATTAAATGCGTCAAGGGAGGCAAAGCGAATCGCTATAGCTCACGTGCTTTTTAATGTGACTGGCGTCCTTTTATTTTGTTTTTGGATCCCGACATTCTCTGCTTGGATGGTAAAAACAGCCGATAATATTCCGCGTCAAATAGCAAATGCGCATACATTTTTTAATATTTTTTCCACGATTATTTTTATTCCATTTACATCAATAGTTTCAGAATTGATTATAAAATATTTCCCTGATAAAGACAGATTAAGAAACATAGAAAAACCTGAGGTATTAAATCTCGATGAAAATGTTTTTGATAATCCAGTAGTTGCTATTAGTAATTGCAAAGCAGAGATCCGAGGTGTAGTAGGTTTATTGGAAAGGGTTATTGGCTCTTTGGTACTACTTTTTGTTTCCAAGGAAACAAAACGAGATGTAGAAAACGCAAATCAAGATTTAGACGAAGGTATTCAAAATAGGTTAGAAAAGATTGATTACCTTAATAAAGCTATCTCAGCTTATCTAATAAAAATAAATAATCAAGATCTTAACGATACTCAGTCACGCGAAATATTTACTTTAGTTAGTGTTGTTAATTACATAAATCTCATTAATAACAACATAAATCTTCGATTTGACCGCTTAATGGAAATGAAAAAAGAAAATTTGAATAAGTTGTCAGATGTAAATCAAACTGAATTAATCAATTTTCATGGTAAAATGTTAAAACAGATTAAAAGATTAGGACGCTTTTTTGAAAAATATGATAAATCAAAAATTGAAAAAATAATTGCAAAGAGCCAAAAATATCGTGCTATCGAAGAAAAGTATAGAATTAAAAATTTAGAAAGAATAAGCTCTCCAAATAATTTAGCTACTCAGAACCAATTTTATTCGGAACTTATGGACCTACTAAAAGAGACCAGTGTATTTGTCGATCTAATTGCATCTAGCTTGCTTGAACTAGAATCAATTGAAAATTTATCAAGTTAATTGAATTTATCTCATTGAAGAAAAATTTTCGAACTATATGGTTCTATCAAATTAATTAAATTCTAATTTGAAAGGTAAAATAAAAATATGAGTAAAAAAGAAATTATTGCCTTTGACTGGCTAAAAAGATACACAGGCACTAACCCAAAAAAATATGGTGACTGGATTTTATTAACAAATTTTCAAAATTATGTTGAAAAATTTTCAAATAAATTTGGCGTCAAAATTAATGGGATAGGCGGTCCCATGACATCAGCAATAAACAATGAAGGTGTAAGCATAATAAATTTTGGGATTGGCAGCTCAAATGCAGCTACAATTATGGATCTCTTATCATGTATTAAACCTAAAGGTGTACTGTTTTTGGGAAAATGCGGAGGACTTAAAAAAACTACCGAAATTGGACATTTTATTTTACCAACTGCAGCAATACGGGGTGAAGGTACAAGTGACGATTATTTTCCAAGAGAAGTTCCTGCAATGCCTTCCTTTAAACTTCATAAATATGTTTCGGAATTATTAGTAGAGCGTAATATAGAGTATCGAACAGGTGTCATATATTCAACCAATAGGAGAGTTTGGGAGCATGATGAAAAATTTAAAAAATACCTGCGCAAAGTAAGGGTTATGGGTATAGATATGGAAACTGCAACAATTTTTATTACTGGATTTTCAAATGAAATCAATAGGGGTGCTTTGTTATTAGTCAGCGATACACCAATGATACCAGAAGGAATAAAAACCGAAGAAATGGACAAAGATGTAACCAAAAAGTATGTTGATCTTCATCTAGATATGGGTATAGAGGCAATGACAAAAATTGGGGATGAAGGAGAAAAAATAAAGCATTTTAAATATTAAATTTTTTCAAAATAACACCTCACGCTATTACTTTAGTAAAATCATTTTCCTTGTCTTACTAAAATCGCTTGTATGAATTCTATATAAGTAAATCCCAGCTGGAACTGATTTACCTTGGTTGTTTGTTCCATCCCAAATAATTGAGTGAGAGCCTGAGCTTTTTTGATTATGTACTAGGTTATTTATAATATTACCAAACAAATCATAAACTGTGATATCAACAAATGACTCTCTAGGTAAAACGTAAACCAATTTTGTAATTGGATTAAACGGGTTAGGATGATTTTGATTTAAGGAATATTGAGAAGGACCATCATTTACTATTTGCCCTAGCTCTGAATTATCTACATAAATAAAATTTTGAAAATTCTGATTCTCAAGATCATTTGGTCCAATATTTGTCATATAATTTAGATCATCTCTTAAAATAATTCTAATGTTCCAACGGCCTTCAGTTGAGCCAATAGGAATTTCTATGGTATCAGTAATCGAAGAAGACATCTGACCTGGATCAAAGTTATTAGAACTTTCCAACATCTCTCCTCCATTAATGAGACCACCATTGATTATCAAACGCAAAACATAGCTAGATAAATAACTATCGCTATCCTCGGCATCTATTTGATAAGCTACCTTAATAGATTCTTGACTGGTATTGATTGTATCTGCAGAAATAGAGAAATCATTCAATAGCGGCCCATTATTTCCTGAAGCACAATCTGTAGGACAATTATCTTCTGTTTCAGGGCCTCCACAAATACCATCACCACAGCATGGACTCCCAGGCGGGACGTCCTCGCAATCAGGGATATCGCCGCCGCCACCACCACCGCCGCCAGCATTTTCACCAAAATCACCTTTTAGACACCTTGAGAAATATGGGAACCCATCGGTAACCATGTAATAATATATACCTTCAGGAAATTCAGGGGTAACTCCAATTCTTCCATTGCATTCATCTAGGTCTCCATAGCCTTCTATATACTCAAAATCTTGAGTAAAGGCTCCCATCTGAATTGGAATGTTGGGATAACTTGTTTGTCCTGGTCCACCAGCTAAAACAGTCAAAGTATCCGGACGACCTTCATCAGGCTCGGTTTTTAATCTCCAACTTGGTTGAAGAGCTATAAGATCACTATTTGGATCATTAGCATCAGAAAAACCATATCTTGCATAAACAGGAAAACCATCAGATGCCCACCCAACAATAGTCATACCCTGGTTTTCACCTAAAAAATCAATAAGGAGCTCTGGCATACCATGATAATGATATTCACCTGTAGGTTGCACATGGGCATGATTCATATCATCTCCAAAATCAAATGTTTCATGTCCAAGAGCTTCTATATTCCATTGACCTTGGCCCTGTGCTAAACTGCAAGATCCTTCATCATCGCACCTGCCTGCAGTGCCTGGATCAAATTTGACACTATTAATTGCGTAGGCTATTGCTCCTGCAGGACCACCTACTGGAACACCTGTTTCGGAAACTAATGTCGGACAAAGAGTAAATACGTGATTTACGTTTTGTTCGCTAATTGTATTTGGATTGTTTGGGTTTGGGAAGGTACCAACCTCATGATTTGGAATACCATTACCAGATAATATTCTGCTTGTATCGTTCGATATCCAAGAATAAATACTATAGGCATTAACTGATTCATCATCATTATAAATTTCTTCACTTATGTTATCTAATATACCATTCGTTGAATACTCTTCATCTTCACATTGAGAATAGACAGTATTAATTATTATTAATATAAAAATTAGATTGACTATTTTCATTTTATTAATTCTTTTAATCTTTTATTGGGTATTTTTTAGAATCAAAACGATAAAAACTGTTCCTATTGTTTTTTTATAATAGAAATTATTTCTCCTGCTTCCGGGAACCTGCCTAAAGATTTTTTCGAAAAAATGAGATCATCCCCAATTTTTATCTCAAAAACTCCACCCCCACTAGATATTAATTTGATTTTACTAGCGGGAAATACTTGTTTTATTTCTGCTTCCAAACTGGAAGCTTTAGGTAAGTAGTTTCATGCAGAACAATATTCAATAGAAATATTCATACAAATTCCTCCTTTTTTTACATTTTTGTTTCAAATAAAGAAATAATATCATTAGGATGAGTATGCAGATTCACTGAGTGCATAATGTGAACAAGTAAACCATTTTCATCAATTAAAAAAGTTTTACGCGCGGTAAACAAAAATCTATGTACTCCAAATTTTTTGCCAACCTCTTTTTGTGCATCAGATAAAAAATCAAAAGGAATATTATACTTCTCTTTAAAAGCTGCTAATGATCTTGGTGAATCATAACTAATACCAATAATCTTAATATCTAAATTTTTATATTTTTCAGATTCATCACGGAATCCACATGCTTGCTTAGTTCATCCAGGAGTATCTGCTTTAGGAAAAAAATATATTACCAATTTATTTCCAATAAATTCTTCCATGTTTCTGATATTTCCATCTTGATCCGGTAAGGAAAAACCAGGCGCTTTTTCACCTATTTCAGGTGTTGATCCAAAGAGTGGCAATACAATGATTCCTAATAATAAATATATTTTAATAATTTGAATACTTTTTTTTCGGCAGAAACTAACAAAGGTAAAATATTTATAGTATTAAATTACAACTATATGAATCACAGTGATATTAAAACCATCGCACGGAATGTTATGAAGATTGAGTCTGATACTGTAAAAACACTATCAGATCGTGTTGACGATAAATTTGTAGAGGCTGTAATGATACTATTCTCTTGCAAGGGGCGAGTTATTGTTATTGGAATTGGAAAGTCCGGACACATTGGTCAAAAGATTTCATCTACAATGGCGTCCACAGGAACCCCGTCATACTTTATTCACCCTGGAGAAGCAATTCACGGGGATCTAGGAATGATAACTAAAGAAGATATGGTATTAATGATAAGCAATAGTGGTGAAACTATTGAGCTGTTACAAATTCTGCCGAGTATTAAGCAAAAGAATGTTCCTATTATTGCTATAACTGGTCGTAAAAAATCAATTTTATCAAAAGAGGCCGATATTTCTTTAGACGCCTCCGTTGAAAAAGAAGCGTGCACCTTAAACCTTGCTCCTACTGCAAGCACCGCAGCTGCACTCGCTATAGGTGATGCACTAGCGATAGCTCTTTTAGAATATAGAGGATTTAAATCAGATGATTTTGCAAAAAATCATCCGGGCGGAACGCTTGGGAAACGATTAGTACTAAAGTTACATGATCTAGTCCACACAGGCAGTCAAGTACCTTTCGTAAGCACACATACCAATATTAAAGATTGCCTCTTAACTATCTCAAATAAAGGTTTGGGAGTTACAGGCGTTTTGGATGACAATGACAACTTAGTAGGTGTAATCACAGATGGTGATATCCGCAGAGCTCTTTCAGTTAATGGTAACAAAATATTCGATCAGATAGCGAAACAGATTATGAGCAAAGAACCAAAATCAATTTCGGTAGATACTCTTGCAATTTCTGCATTAGAGTACATGGAAAAACTAGATATTACAAGCCTATTTGTTTTTTCAGAAAAAAATCAAAAAAAACCTGAGGGCATAATTCATATACACGACCTACTAAAAGCTGGTATTTGATTTTTTTAAACTTTGGTATAATAAATTATAATTCTAAATATCAATTCTTGTGCAATGAGGGAATTAAAATTCCGATTGATGCACCAACGAAATAGCCCACGATCACATCAGTATAAAAATGTTTACCTGCCTTTACTCTCATGTAGCCTGTAAACGCTGGAACAGTGCCTGCTAATACCCAAAAGTAATTTGAATATTTACTGTTTGGATAATAATCTTTGAACATTTGAGCCATAATAAAACAAGAAACAGCTGAAACAGATGTATGGCCAGAAAAGAAACTGCGTTGATTATCAGATTTAAGTTTTTCTTTCATTGATGCTTTATTACCATAGAGATAGGGTCTTTTCCTTCCAAAAATAGTTTTTGTTAAATCAGTAAGTCCTAGATTTAGACCAAATGCTTCAAGCCAAATAAAAGTAAAATTTTTACTATCACTGCGAATTTTATCTTTGGAATAAAGCAATGCAGGAAAAAAAATACTTGAATAGAGCAAAACATCGCTTATTATTTTTGATCTTGCATCCCAGTTATTTATGATCTTTCTATCAAATCTTAAAACATTTTCACTATTAAGATTATTAATATCTCTTGGTGTTAATGGGGTCTTTTGGTTTTCTTTTATCTTTGCAATAATGTTCACGGATAAACTAAAACCCACTAAATAAGTATCAAGATTTCTGTTTAATTTAAAAGGTTTATACGAACTACTATTTTGACTAAATAAGGCGCATAATAAATAAATTGAAACAACGATATTTATCTTAAATAATTTCTTCATAACTAGATCTGATATTAACAAAAAATAAAAATAAAGTTTGAAAAAAATATTAATTATCTCTACTGCTATCATGATTTTAAATTGTGGTGATAAAAAGTTAAACATATATGATTCTCAAGATTACTTAACCACAAATGAGCAAACTTTGATAAAGGGAGAAAATGTATATAGCAGATCTTGCACACATTGCCATGCAAGAGGTGTGGCTGGCGCAAGAACAATGAATGATTATAACTACTGGAACAATGTTGCTTCACAAGGAATGCAAAAAGTATTTACCAATGTTGAAAAAGGATACAATGGAACATATGGTATAATGCCCCCAAAGGGAAATTGTCTTGATTGCGATGCTGATGAAATAAAAGCCTCTATTTATTACATGCTTTTTCAAGCACAAAAAAATAAACCTGCAAATTAATGCAACACCCGCTTCATTCAATTATATCCGAAGAAAAAAACAACCTCCTAGTTAAGGTTGCAAAAATCCATGGCACTCCTACCTATTGCTACTTTAAAGAGAGATTGGAGAAAAATATTCAAAGAATTAACAATTCAATTAAAAAATATTTTCCTAAAAACAAAATTTATTATGCTGTAAAAGCAAATAGTAACATTCACATAATAAGATTATTAAAAAATATTTTAAGTGATCTTGGATGTGACTGCTCTAGTCCTGGTGAACTATTTGCCGCACAAAAGGCAGGTGTTGATTTGAATGAATGCGTTTATACAGGAAACTATGAATCTAAAGAAGATTTGAAATCTGCATTTGAAAGTGGATGCGAGATAAATTTAGATGACTTCAACTCATTTATTAGACTTTCTAAAATTGGGACGCCAGAATATATTAGTTTCCGGTTAAACCCAGGAGAAGGACACGGGGAGTTCTCTGGCATTGTTACTGGAGGAAAGAATTCTAAATTCGGGATTCCTGCAGAAATAATAGGAGATGCTTACTTATTAGCTAAAAAAGCCGGTGTAAAAAATTTTGGATTACAGTGTCATGCAGGATCCTCAACATTAGATGTTTCAGCCTTCACTAAAACAGTAAAACTAATTTTAAAGTCAGCAAAGGAAATTGAATCAACAATAGGCCAACGTTTAGATAAAATAAGCATTGGTAGTGGATTTGGAATCCCATATAGAGACCATGAGAAGCCTTTAGATCTAGAGGCTTTATTTAAAAATATTCAAGAACTTTTTTATAAACACTATAA
>MDSV01043632.1_pt1 | contig 10120 bp, 10 predicted proteins | sample 810851 | NCBI WGS metagenome assembly MDSV01 (sample SAMN05326640, study PRJNA326480) | marine metagenome | isolation source: seawater | place: Atlantic Ocean: North East | collected 2012
CTATACTTAAAAACATAAATAATATAAATAATAGCAAATGAAAAGGTTTATTGTAACTGGGGGATACGGTTTTATTGGAAGTAATTTAATAAGGCTACTATTAAAAAAAAAATTTAGTGTTCTTAACATTGATAGCCTCTCTTATTCTGCTCAAAAATATAACTTAAAGGATATTAAAAGTAAAAATTACTTCTTTAAGAAGATTGATATTAATAACAAAAAAGAAATTATTAAGGTGCTTAATAGATATAAACCTAATGGTGTTTTTAATCTAGCAGCAGACACTCATGTGGACAGATCAATAGATGACTCTTTTAATTTTATAAGAAATAATATCTTGGGAGTTTATAATTTATTAGAAGCTTTAAAAAACTATAAGAAGAAGATTAAATTAGTTCATATTTCCACAGACGAAGTGTACGGTGATATTTCTGGATCAAAAAAATCAAATGAAAATTTTCCATATCACCCGAGCTCCCCTTATTCTGCTTCAAAAGCTTCTTCGGATCATTTAATTAGTGCTTATATTAGAACACATAAAATCAATGCTGTTATTTCTAATTGTTCTAATAACTATGGACCAAGACAGTTTCCTGAAAAACTAATTCCTAAAATGATTTATAATATTTTAAATAATAAACCTTTACCAATATATGCAAAAGGAAAAAATTCAAGAGAATGGATTTATGTGGATGATCATTGTGAAGCTCTCATAAAATTATTTTTTAAAGGCAAGTCGGGAGAAAAATATAATATAGGATCAGGCGTAAATTGTAACAATATTTTTCTAGTTAAAAAATTACTAAAATCTTTCGCAGACAAAAAGATAAAAATTGGAAAAAAGGTAAAAATAATTTTTGTAAAAGATAGGCCGGGACATGATTTTAGATATGCGCTAAACAGTAATAAGATTAAAAAAAGGTTAAAATGGAGTCCTAAAATAAATCTTGATCAAGGAATATCTAAAACAATAAATTGGTATATAGAAAATGAAAATTACTTATCTAATATTTCTAAAAAGCTTTTTGCAAAAAGACTGGGTAAAAAATGATTAAAAAAACTATGATCCGATCAGCTAAATTTATAAACAAATTTACCTATTTTAATTATTTCAATAAGACAGCTTTTATTTAAGACTATTTTTTTAAATGTACAAAATTTTAAATTATTTTTTTTTAACAAAAACATTTGATAACATTAATTCCTTTTTGGCGAGAAAAATATTTAAACTTTTCAAGATTTTTTTTGTTGAAACAAAATTAAATTCATTACCCGATGAAAATCATAAATTAAAAGAAATTGATATTAATCAAGAAATTGAAACATTTAAAAAAGTTCAAAATGAAAATTATATTCCTTGGACAGCCCAGGATAACTTATATGAAATAGTAAGAGATTTAAATTTTAATACAAATAAAATACTAGATATAGGAGCTGGTAGTTTATCTTTATTTGCTTTCTTGGATAAAAAAATGAAAGAATTAGAATATCTATATTTTGATCAACCCTTATTTTCCTCTATTAATGAAAAAATTAAGTTAAAATTTAATTTATCAAATCTTAAAATACTAAATAATTTAGATAACCTGGATGATAATATTGATCTGGTTTATTTTGGGAGTGCCATTCAATACTTCAATGATTACAGAAATATTTTATTCAAGGTATTTAATAAAACTCAATTTATTTTAATATCATTAACCCCCTTTTTTGAAAATCTAGATAAGAATAATTTGATAGTAAAACAAATAAACATGCATCCAACAATTTACTACCACTATATTTTTGATATTGAAAAATTTGTTACTTTTATGAAGGAAAATAATTATATTCTTGTAAAAAAAAATAGAAATTCAAAAATTAAGTTTATTAACTTTAAAAATTTTAAAAAAGAATATAAGCACATATTTATGTATGATTTAATGTTTAAAAAAAAATAATATGGAAATATTAAAAACAAAATTTAAAGGATTATTTATATTAAAATCTAAAGTTTTTTTTGACGATAGAGGTTTTTTTAGAGAAACTTTTAGAAAAAAAATTTTGAACAAGAACCTTATATTTGGATGTTCGTCGAAATCCAAAAAAAATGTATTAAGAGGTCTTCATCTTCAAAATAAAAATGCTCAAGGAAAGTTTATAACTGTTTTAAAAGGAGAAGTATTTGATGTTGCAGTAGATCTTAGAAAAAACTCCTCATCCTTTGGAAAATACTTCACAATCAATCTCTCTGAAAAAAATGGTAAATCGATATTTATACCTCCAGGATTTGCGCATGGTTTTGTTGGATTAAAAAAAGAAAATATAATCTACTATTTTTGTACAAACTATAGATCTGCCTCTCATGAAAAAGGAATTTGTTGGGATGATAAAGATCTTAAAATCAAATGGCCTATAAAAAAACCAATTATTTCTAAAAAAGATAAAAAAAATATAAGTTTCAAAGATTATATACAAAAATTTTTAAAATAAAAAACTTAAGATGAAAAATATTAATATGTATTGTTTATCAATTCACGAACATACTTTACCAATTATTAAATCACTTGGATACATTCCGGTAGGATTAGGAAATAATAATTTTAGTAAAGAGTGGGTTAAAGATAATTCTGGAGAAAATATTTCACATAAAAATAAGTATTATGGAGAATATAGTTTTCATTATTGGTTTTGGAAAAATAAATTACCACAACTGAAAGATGACAAGTGGATTGGATTTTGTGCTTACAGAGAGTTTTGGGGAAATAAAAATTCCAAAAATAAATCTAATTTAAAAGACATGGTGCTCCAAAACATTCCTAGTGATTGGAATAATTATGATGCAATTATTGGAGAGCATAGAACATTTAATTCTTTAAAAGAATTAAAGTTCTCTAAAATTATTAAACATGGTCTCATTAGTTTTTTAAGAAACCCCTCTGTTTTATTTAATAAGCATGGAAAAATTAATATTAGGTTGCAATTTGACATGATGCATGGAAATGGGAACTTAGACAAAGCTATTAATTTATTAGATGACGAAAATAGAGATGAATTTAGAAATTTTACTAGAAATGAATATACTTTTGCAAGAGGAAATATGTTTATTTGTAAATCAAAAAAAATAATTTCTAAATATTATGAAAGCTTATTTCCTTGGCTTGAAAGATGTGAAAAAGTCTTCGGATTTGAATTAAAGGGCTATGGAATGACAAGGATATATGCTTTCCTTGGTGAAAGGTATTTATCCTACTGGTTTACAAAACATACAAAACACTTGCTATGGCCGGTAATATTCTATGATACAAATAAAAAAAATTAATGAAAATAAAAAAAACTAAAATAAAATCTTTTAAAAATTTAACTGGAAAATTAATTCCTTTTACATTTAATAATAGATTTCCTATTAAGGCAAAAAGAATATTTTATATTTTTGGTAAAAAAAATAAAATTAGAGGTGAGCATGCTCATAGAAAATGTTCTCAGTTTTTATTTCCTCTTTTAGGAAATTTTGAATTAACTATTTTAAGTAAAACAGAGAATAAAAAGTTCATTATGTATTCAAAAAAAAAATTTGGGTTTCTAATTAAGCCTAAAACTTGGTTAAAAATAAAATTCTTAAGTAAATCTTCAGTACTAATGGTTGTTTGTGACAAGAATTATGATTTTAAAGATTATATTGAAGATTTAAAAGAATTTAAGAAAATTGCAGGATTAAAATGAATTTAATGATCACGGGAGCTTGTGGCCATATAGGATCCTTTATAGCTTATCACTTTGCAAAAAAAAGAGAGATTAAAAAAATTTATCTAATTGATAATTTTACCTCTTCCAAAATAAATTCATTATTTAACTTTAAAAACAAAAAATTTATTTTTAAAAGAGTGGATGTGTCAAAAAATAATTCATTAAATTCTATAAAGAATATTTATACAGTAATTCATTGCGCATCGTTAACAAATGCAGCAGATAGTTTTAAGATAAAAAATTTGATGTATAAAAATAATCTTAATTGTATGAAAAATATTATAAATTACTGTAAAAAGAAAAAAGTAAACTTAATTCACTTATCATCAACTAGCGTATATGGCTCTCTAGATAGTTTAGTGCATGAAGATGATGATAAATTTATAAATCCTCAATCACCATATGCAAAAATAAAAATTATCGAAGAGAAAATGCTTAAAAGAAATAACAAAAAATTAAAATTTATTACTCTTAGGTTAGGAACAATTGCAGGTGTTTCTCCTGGCATGAGGTTTCATACGGCTGTGAATAAATTTTGTTTGAACGCCTCACTAAATGAAAAAATCAATATTTATAAAACTGCTTATAACCAATATAGGCCCTACCTATCGTTAAAAGACGCATTTAAAGGATTCAATTTTTTTATTAGTAAAGGAATATTTAACAACAATACTTATAATTTATTAAGTAAAAATTATACGGTAAAGCAAATAATTTTGCTTATCAAAAAACATAAAAAAAACTTAAAAATTAAATTTGTCAAAGCCAAAATAATGAACCAATTATCATACAAAACAGAAACTAAAAAGATATTAGACCTAGGTCTAAAGACAAAAAATTTTATTCCTCAAGATATCAAAGAAACTTTAAATTATTTAGACTTTAAAAAAAAATGAAATGTAAAATTACTAGCAAAACTATAGAGCCTTTCATGAATTTTGGGGAAATGCCGATAGCTAATGGTTTTTTAAATAAAGACGATTTTAAAAATGAGTTTTTTTATAAAATGGAAGTTGGTTTTTCTGAAGACATGTCTTTACTTCAGCTAAATGAGTTCCCAAAACCAGAAAAAATGTTTAATCAAAATTACCCTTTTTTTACTGGTAGTTCATCTTTCATGATTAATCATTTTAAAGAATACGCAGAATGGGTAAAAAAGGAGTATTTAAATAATGGATCTAGATTAATTGAAATTGGCTCAAACGATGGAACATTTTTATCCAATTTTCAAAACACCGGCATTGAATTCGTTGGTTTCGAACCTTCTTCAAATGTTGCAGAAAAAGCAAATAAAAAAAATATAAGAACTATAAATAATTTTTTTAACTCAAATAATATTTCTAATTTAAGCAAATTTATTAAGAAAACAAAAGTGATTTGTGCTGCAAATGTGATTTGCCATATTCCTAATTTGAATGAACTAATTTCAACAATAGATAAACTGTTAATTTCAGATGGAGTTTTTATTTTCGAAGAGCCCTATTTAGGTTCAATGTTTGAAAAAACTTCTTATGACCAAATATATGATGAGCACATATATATGTTTTCAGGTCATTCAATTAAAAAAATTTTTAACTTATATAATTTCGATTTAATAGACTTAAAACCTCAAATAACACATGGTGGCTCTATGAGGTATATTATAGCTAGAAAAGGTAAATATGAAATAAAATCCTCAGTAAATCAGATTTTAAGCGAAGAAAAAAAATTAGAATTGGATAATTTAAATTCTTGCTTAAAATTTAAAAAACAATGTGAACTCTCTAAAGAAAAAACAATTAATCAACTTAATGATTATAAAAAAGAGGGAAAATCCATATGTGGTTATGCTGCGACATCAAAAAGCACTACTATATTAAATTATTGCAATATAGGTCCTAATATTATTGATTATATTTGTGATACAACACCTGAAAAAATCGGTAAGTTCTCTCCAGGAATGCACATACCAATCAAGTCTTCTGATTATTTTAAAAAAAATCTTCCAGATATAGCGTATTTATTTGCATGGAATCATAAAAAAGAAATTTTTTTAAAAGAAAAGAGTTTCACAGAAAAAAGAAATGGTAAATGGTTTTCGCATGTCTCTCTATAGAAACAGAATTGTCATAATAGGTGGTAGTGGTAGATTTGGAAAAATTTTATCAAAAATAAAAACAAAATATAATACTTTTTATCCATCAAAAAAAGAATTAGACATAATAAATCTAAATAGCATTAAAAAATATTTGAATAAAAAAAAACCCAAATACCTAATACTGCTCGCAGGGTTATCTAGACCAATGAAAATCCATGAGAAAAATTTGAAAAAAAGTATTGACTTAAATATAATTGGTCCTGCAAATATAACTAAAGTTTGTTCAGATTTAAAAATTAAATTAATTTTTTTTTCAACAAGCTATGTTTATCCTGGAACAAAAGGAAACTATAACGAAAAAAGCCCTGTATTACCAAAAAACAATTACTCCTGGTCTAAGCTAGGAGGGGAAAGTTCTGTTCAGATGTATAAAAATTCTCTTACTCTAAGGGTTTGTATGACTGAAAAACCATTTATTCACAAAAAAGCTTTTGGAGATTTTATCACAAATTTTATTTATCATGAAGAGATAGCAAAAAATCTTTTTAAACTTATAAACAAGAAGGGTGTAATAAATGTAGGGGGAAAAACACAAAGTGTTTATCAGTTTGCTAAAAAGTATAATCCTAAAATTAAGAAAATTTCTGCAAGAAAATATTTAGGTAAAAACTATCCTTTGATACCATCAATGAATATAAGTAAGTATAAAAAAATGATTAAATGAAAACATTTTGGAACTATAAAAACGAATATAAACATTTAAGAAAAAATATCCTTAAATCAATTGACAGGGTTTTAAATTCAGGACAAATCTTTTTTGGTAATGAATTAAATAAATTTGAAAATAATTTTAATAAATTAAATAAATCAAGATATGGATTGGCAGTTGGAAGTGGCACTGAAGCTTTGTATATAGCTCTTAAAAGTTTTGGAATTGGTTATGGGGATGAAGTCATTACTGTTTCTAATACTGCAATACCAACCGCGTCAGCTATTACTAGCACAGGAGCAAAGATTAAGTTTGTAGATATTAATGAGGACTATTTAATTGATACTGAACAAATCGTAAAAAAAATCAATAATAAAACAAAAGCAATTATTCCAGTACATTTATACGGTCAATCATGTGATATGGATAAAATTAATAAAATTGCAAAAAAAAATAAACTTAAGATAATTGAAGATTGTGCTCAAGCTCAAGGTGCAACTTATAAAAAAAAACATGTTGGAACAATGGGTGATGCAGGGTGTTTTTCTTTTTATCCGACAAAGATTCTTGGAGCTTATGGAGATGGTGGTTTTATTACAGTGAAATCTAAAAAAATCTACGAGAAAATGAGAAGGATTAGATTTTATGGAATAGAAGGTTTAAATAAAAAAAATAAATTTTTTGGTAAATACTATTCAAACGAACAAGGAGTCAACTCTAGGATTGATGAAATGCAATTATCGATTCTTAATATTAAGCTTTTGCAAGTTAATAAATATATCAAAAAGAGAATTAAAATCGCTAATTACTATAGAAATAAATTAAAAAACACTTCTTTAGTTTTGCCAAATATTAGAACAAACAATAAGCATGTTTTTCATTTATTTACTGTATACCATAATAAAAGAGATTTGATTTTAAAGAAACTTAGAAAACTTGGAATCAAAATAAATATTTATTATCCATACCCAGTTCATAAAATGAAAGGTTATAGATTTTTAAATAAAAATAAAAAATTGAAGCTCCGAGTAACAGAAAAAATGTCACAAGGTATTTTTTCTTTGCCATTATATCCAGAAATAACCTCAAGAGATCTCAAAAAAATTACTAATTCTTTGAAATCTATTCTCAAATCTATATAAGTTTCTCGTGAAAAGCTTTTATAAAAATAATTGGCAAAGATTACTAAAAAAAGACTATTTTCCCTCATATCTAAATAATGTTCAAACTTTTGAATTTGAAGATTTCCAAAAGATTATATTAAACGAAAATGATAAAAGTGAAAATCTTGTAAATGATGTTTTTAAAGGAGACTCATTAATAATTAAAAATGTTTTTGATAAAAAGGAAATAATAGATTTAAAAGACTCAATTTTTAATATTGAGAAAAATCAAGAAGAAAAAAATTTTAGAATGTTAGATGAATGTCCAAATTTTCATGTATCAAATAAAAAAAATAATATTGCTCCTGTAAAAGATAACTACGATGAAACAGCTCATTCACACTATTTCTTTAGATGGAATAAAGATGAGATAAATATTTTTAAAAAGTTTGATAAGATTTGGGATTTAATTAAAATTTTTAGTGGTTTAGAGAAAGATTCTTATAAACTTAACAAGCCTAAAGATCTTATTTTAGATAGAATTCAAATTATTAGATATCCATTAAATGAAGGTTATATCACCACTCATTGCGATGCTTCAGCATGGCAAAAATTAAACATAGGTATTTGTTTTAACGAACAAGGAAAAGAGTTTAACGAGGGTGGATTATACTTATTAGATAAAAATGATAAAAAAATTAATATTGAAGGTAAATTAGAAATTGGTGACTGCTTCTGCTGGATACCAACTATATTTCATGGAGTTGATATTCCAAAACTGACTAATCACAATAATAAAAATTGGAATTCTAAATCAGGTAGATGGCAAGCTTTAGCTCTTACAGTTCAATCGCATAGAGTTAAAAATAGATTGCTTTCAACTGGGTATGAAAGGTTTAAAAAAGATCCAATTAAGTTTAAAGAAATGTATAGAAATTCAATTGTCGAATAGAATTTTATCTTTATTTAAATCGTTGGTAGCGAGGGGCGGATTCGAACCGCCGACCCCAGGCTTATGAGTCCTGTGCTCTAACCAACTGAGCTACCTCGCCACTTTGCCTGAGAAAGCAGAATAATCAAATAACATAATCTCGATAACTAAACAATCTACTTCTTTAACTGAATTATTTGTAGAGAAGGAAAATCTATTTTTTTTACTATTTTCAAATTATTATTAGTTACTAATTCTTCGTAGGGCCAAAATGGATAGGTCATAGAAATAAGCCAAATTTCTTTTGTTTCACCAAGTAAAAAGTTTTCGAACATAAGACCTTGTAGGTATATATTTTCTTTGTCAGCAATATATTTAGTGTAATGAAATAAAGGTTTTGAGTAAATATAACCTACATCACTAGGATCAGATTTAACAACAAAGGTGTAATCTTTAATATCAGTTTTATTTATATATTTTACCACATCTTCAAAACTTGGTTTATATTTTTGTCTTTCTAAGTAAAATTGTTTGAAACTGGACTCAGAAAAGTGATTAAAAAAGTTTATTCCAAGCAATAAAACAATAATTGAATTCTTTAATTTTACATTTTTAATTTCAAAAACAAAATAAGTCAGTAAAATTAGTATAGATATTATAACGAAAATTATATACCTAGCGTTAATTATTGGAAAAAATAGATAGCCAAAAATTAAGGGTATAAAATAGGTAAAAAATGTTAAATATAATAAGAATGATTTTTCATTCGAATGATTAAGAATTAATTTTCTAAACTTAAAAGTAAGTAAAACTAATAAAAAAAGATGGGTTATACCCATAAATCTAGATCCAAAAAACGTTGAAAAATAGAAGTCTGTGAAAAATTTAATGTCAGGATTTACTAGCCAGGCAGAATACTCAAAATTACGATTTTTTGTCAAAAAATAAAATAAAAATAATGTAAAAATCGTGTGAAAAAACACTACAAGAAATAATTTTAATACTTTTTTATTTGATAAATATTTAATGAATAATATAAACAAAAAAGATCCTGTAATTATTATAGCAAATGGAATTGTTAAAGAAGCTATGGTCTGAAAAAGAAAATAAAGGATTAAGTCCTTATCTAACACTACGTTTTTTTCTTTTTTTTTTATTATTTTGATTATAAAAAAAATTGATAATAGAGACATTAAAACTAGAAAAGAGTACATTCTTCCTTCTTGAGAAAATTTGATCAAAAAAATATTTAAACTAAATAATGAGGTTGCAACTATGCATGCGTTATAAGAATTTAAAATGTTTTTACAAAGGAAGAAAAATACAATTATGCTTAAAGTTCCAAAAAATGCTGAATAGAGCCTTATATTGATTGGGTCATATCCAAAAAAATTGTTTAAAAAATAAACTATAAAATTGTAAATAAATAAAGAACCTTCTATTTGAAAATTTCTATTAATGGATTCCGAAAAATTTATTGATGGATCTGAAACCCAAAAAGTAGCAATTTCATCAAACCAAAAATTATCATAATTTAAATTATAAAATCTTAGGACTATTCCGATTAAAATGAA
>MDSV01184945.1_pt1 | contig 10120 bp, 10 predicted proteins | sample 810851 | NCBI WGS metagenome assembly MDSV01 (sample SAMN05326640, study PRJNA326480) | marine metagenome | isolation source: seawater | place: Atlantic Ocean: North East | collected 2012
ATCCAAATAATAACAAAACTAATCATTTTATTTAAATCTAAATCTTCACCAAAGTAATAAAAACCTAGTAAAAATTGACCTGTTGGAGCCAAAAAGAAAATCATTGCAGCCGGCCCTAATCCAGCTAAAGAAGATCCATATAGATATAAACCTAAAGGTATCAAGGTGTTGGCTCCTGCAAGGAAAAGCCATAATGATATTGATATATCATTTACACTAAAATAATTATTTCCACTTTTTACAATAAAATAAAATGCAATGATTGCAAAGGGTGTCATAAAGGCACTTTCAATAAACAATCCTAAATCTGTAGAAACTTTAATTTTTTTTCTAATTAGCGTGTAAGAGCTCCATGTTAATGCAACTATTAATCCTATCCAAGGAGTTGATTTAAGATCTATTAATAGAAAAATAACAGCTATTATAACCAAACTAATAGAAATTATTTTCATTCTACTATGGGATTCTTTTAAGAATAATATTCCAAAAAAAACACTTAATATTGGAAAAATATAGTAACCAAAAGCTGCATCAATAAGTTTATTAACTGTAACTGCATATATCCACGTATACCAATTTCCAACTATAAGAGTACTAGTCAGCATTAATAATAAAGTAGTTTTATAATCTTTTAAAATATTAAAAACATCTTTCCATTTTGAATATATTGAAATTGTAAAAACTAATAAAAATGCGGTCCATATTGTCCTATGAATTGTAAGTTCTAAAGGACTTACAAAAGAAACTGTCTTAAAATATAGTACTCCAATTACACCCCACCAAAGAGAACCTAATCCACTTGCCAATATTCCATTAAAAATTTTTTCTTTCATAAATAAGAGCTATCAATAAATTGAAAACTGATTAAAATAAAGGTAAATAGATCAATAGGAGAGGTGGGTGAGTGGTTTAAACCAGTCGTTTGCTAAATGACCGTACGTGGAAACATGTACCGAGGGTTCGAATCCCTCCCTCTCCGCCATTTTTAGTAATGAGGTTTATCTTCAAAAAAGTTATGTATTTTTATAGGTCTACCATTTAACATATATCTGTATACATTAATATTTTCTAAAACTCTTTGTACATAATTTCTTGTCTCTTTAAATTTTATTAATTCTACCCAATCGACATAACTAATTTTTCCACTCTGTGGATTTCCGTTAATTTTTTTCCAATACTTAACTCTTTTGGGACCTGCATTATAGGCTGCTAAAGCAAATGGGTAAGATCCTTCGTAAGACTCCAATAAGGAGGCTAAATAATAAGAACCTAATTTAATATTATAGTGTGGATCACTTTTTAATCTACTTTTTGAGTATGGTAATTTAGCCTGTTTCGAAACTAACTTTGCCGTGTAAGTCATTAATTGCATTAGACCTTGGGCTCCAGCAGAACTATTAGCTCTCTGATCGAATTCACTTTCTTGTCTTATTACAGCCAACACTAACTCGGGTTTAGGCATTTTTTTTTCATTTACAGTTTCAGGTGTATCAATGACAGGGTAATTTAGTTCATTGTTAAATCTTTTTTCATATGAAGCACTTTTAGAAATTTGAATAGCAAAATCATATCGTCCTATCTCTACAGCAAGTTGGCCAGCAAAAATTTCACTACCTTCATTAATATCAAGTATAGCTAAATGTTTAAGGAAATCTTTACTATATTTTGATTTATTTAATTCACTAAGTAATTTGATAATTTTTACTGATATATTTTTATTCATTCTTTTTTTAAACTTTTCGGAAATTTTTTCTTGTTCAATTAAAGAAAAAGACTCACCTGGTTTAATTTCAACAAATGCTAACTGTCCATAATATGTATTTAAGTACTTTGAAGCTTCAGCATACCACTCATTACTTTTTTGTTCATTTTTTAATGTCTTATATGTTCTGCCAATCCAATAGGCTCCTCTAGATAAACTTATTGGATAACCGACATTATTAAAAAAGTTTTTAAAATGAGATAAGGCAAGATTTGGATCATCTAAAAACGTAAGTGCTATCCATCCTGACAACCATTCAGCTTCAGCATATTCAGGTCCTTCAACTAATGAGTGATTGCTAGAAACTTTATAAGCAACAGCATATTTTTTTTTATAAATTAATGATCTGCTTAAAATAGCTCTTTCTTTCCACCAAATATCTGGTCTTACTAATTTTGAAGAATCTTTGGGTAATTTAAAGAGTATCTCTAGAGATGGATCTAGTCTTCCTCTTTTTCTTCTCCATTTAAGTCTATCATACCGTAAGCCGATATCATTTTTAAATTTTTCTGGAACATCAGATATAGCTTTGTCTACACCATAAGATTTGCTCATAAGCAACTGCCTTGCTCTATATAGAGCGGTATAATCTTTAGGTAAATACCTTAACATTCTTTGAAGATCCCAGTATTTACCTTCCCATGCATGCCAGTCTGCTCTTTTAATGTTATCTTGAATTGTTATTATATTTTTGTATTTTTTTCTTAAATATTTTAAATCACTTTTAGATAGTCTAGCTTTTTCCCAGCCTTCTTTAATTAATCTTGAACTTTCCTCTATTTTTCCTTCTAATAAAAGTATTTCACCAAGTTTTATTTTACCAAAATCACTAAGAGGCTCTTCTTCGCCAAACCATTTTAGAACATTTGAAGGTGGATTTGTTTTTAAATTAATTTTATGTTCCGCTAAATATCTCAATCTATTGATGCGTGGAAATTGAGGATTGTTTTCAATAAACCTAACATAATCATAAAAAGTAGCATTATTTGAGGTTTTCTTTAAGTATAAATAATTGACTAATTTATACAAAACCTCATCATTAGATTTTTTTGATAACTTTAATGCAGTTTGCCAACTGTTTTTTTCAATAGCTTCAAAAGTATTTTTTGCTATTTTAAAATCCTTTTTAGATAAAATTGTAGATTTTAAAATTGGTTTATTAATTTTTTTTTGAACAATTATAGGTTTTTTTTCAGGATAAATAAAAACAATTTTATCATTACTCTGGTCGCTGTCTTCTTTTGAATCTACAATTACGTTATTATTTTCAATTTTATCTTCGTTTTTTTGTTTTTGAGGTTTCTTCTTAGGGTAAATAGCCTTTTTTTTAGCAATTTTTTTTTTAATCTCTTGACCAATCAATGGCTTTGCTAATGGAAGAATCCTTTCCCCAGCCTTCAATTGAACTGCAAAAATCATGGAAACTGTTAAAATTAATGCATTAAGTTTGATAAATTTGTTCATAATTTTAGATTATTTACTTTTTTAAAGTATGTTATAAAGATTTATGTTCAAAGGATCAAATGTCGCTTTAATTACACCTTTCAAGAATAATAAACTTGATGAAGAGGCTTATATATCATTAATACATTATCACTTAAAAAATGGCACTTCTGGACTAGTCCCAGCTGGTACCACAGGCGAGTCCCCAACATTAACTCATGAAGAACATCAAAAAGTTATTGAAATTTGCATAAGGGAAGCAAAAGGTAAAATCCCAGTTATTGCAGGCACAGGATCTAATTCTACTGAAGAAGCCGTATCATTAACTAAACATGCTGAGAAAGCAGGAGCGAATGGTGTATTAGTAGTTACACCATACTATAATAAACCTACACAAGAAGGTTTGTATCAGCACTACAAATTAATTAACGATAATACCAATCTTCCTATAATAATTTATAACATACCAAGCAGATGTGTAATTGATATGTCAGTTGACACCATGGCTAGATTATTTGAACTTAAAAATATTGTTGGTGTTAAAGATGCCACTGGAGATTTAAATAGGCTTGATCAAACAATAAAAAAATTAGGTTCTGAATTTATACAGCTTACCGGCGAAGATGGGCTTGCCTTTGAATTTAATAAAAGAGGTGGTGTGGGTATAATTTCTGTAACAGCAAATATAGCGCCTAGATTATGTTCTGACATGCAGAGATATTCTAAATCAAAATCTGATAATGAAATAAAAGAAGCTGAAAGAATAGATCAAAAACTTCAACCATTACATAAATCTTTGTTTATTGAAAGCAATCCTGCTCCCGTTAAATATGCAGCAAATATTTTAGGATTATGCAGTGATGAAATTAGACTTCCACTAGTTAATGTCACAAATTCTACAAAAAAAATTGTTAGAGAAGCAATGACAAAAGCTGAATTACTTTAATAATGAAACAAAAAACCAAAACTGGTTTAAAAATAATTTCTAACAATAGAAAAGCTCATTTCAACTATTTTTTTAAAGAATTTTATGAAGCTGGTATCGTATTAACTGGTTCCGAAGTTAAATCTTTAAGAGCTGGTAAAGTTAATATTGGAGATTCTTATGCTTTTGATCATAAAGGTGAAATTTTTTTAGTAAATTCATTTATATCATCACATAAAGAGTCTAGTTATAACGATCATAGTCCTAATCGTAACAGAAAACTTTTATTAAATAAAAAAGAAATTAACAAACTAATGGGAAGACTAAATAGAGAAGGTTTTACATTAATACCAACTAAATTATATTTTAAAAAAGGTAAAGCTAAAATTGAAATTGCTGTAGCTAAAGGTAAAAAACAATATGACAAGAGACAAACAAAAAAGAAAAAAGATTGGGATAGAGAGAAAGCCCGCATTTTTAGAAAAACAAGTTAATTGATATGATATATCTTGGTATAGGATCTAACCTACCATCTATTTATGGCAATAGATTTGATAATTTAGAGTACGCCATTTCTGAGTTAAAAAAAAATAAAATTCAAATAATTAAAAAATCTAGTTTTTATGAAACACCGTCTTATCCAGATATGACAAAACCTAAGTTTATAAATATAGTTATTGAAGTAAAAACTAATTTTGATCCACCCAAGCTTGCATCAACTATACTTTTAGTAGAGAAATATCTTCAGAGAAAAAGAGATAAGAAAAATGACCCAAGAACCTGCGATATTGATATTATTGATTTTAATAATAAAACTTTTAATTTTAAATACGAAGATTATAATTTTTTTGTTCCACACAAACAGCTATGTTATAGAAATTTTGTTCTCTACCCATTAAGAGAAATATCACCTCGTTGGAAACATCCAATTTCCAAAGAAAATATTAGCGATCTTATTATTAAACTTAAGGATGATGATAAGAAGTCTATATTAAAGGTAGATAAATACTGATATAAACAATTATGTTAAAACAGGAAGAATTAATAAAAAAAGTAAAAAATTATAATCCTTTTTTAAACCAAGTAGCTTTGTCAAAAGCATACTCTTTTGCTTTAAGTGCTCACGAAAATCAAACCAGAGATTCAGGAGATCCTTATTTAATTCATCCAGTTGCCGTAGCTGATATATTATGTGATTTAAAGCTAGATAGTGCAACTATTACAACCGGTTTACTACATGACACTATAGAGGATACCAAAACTACATATAATACTGTCAAAAAAGAATTTGGACAAGAAATTGCAGATCTAGTTGAAGGAGTGACGAAAATTTCTCAATTAGAAGGCAAAGCTTACACAAATTCAAAAGCGGAAAATTTTAGAAAACTTATTCTTGCTACATCAAAAGATATAAGAGTTTTATTAGTTAAAATTGCAGATAGACTCCATAATATGAGAACCTTAAGTTTTAAAGATGATGAAACAAAAAGAAAAAAAATAGCTAAAGAAACAATGGAAATATATGCTCCATTATCTGACAGAATGGGCATGAATCATATACGAGATGAACTAGAAGATTTATCTTTTGCTGAACTTAATCCAGAAGCTAGAAAATTAATTGTAGATAGATTGTCACTTAATAAAAAATCTAGAGATAAAGATTTTAAAAGTATTTCTAATATTTTTGTTAAAATCTTAAATGAGAATAAAGTTACTTCCAAAATTGTAGGTAGAGAAAAAACACCATTTTCTATTTGGAGAAAAATACAATCAAAAAGAATCTCGCTAGAACAAATAACAGATGTAATTGGTTTTAGAGTTATAGTTGAAGATATTGATACTTGTTATAAGGTATTAGGAATACTTCACAGCAAATGGTCAACAATACCTGGTAAGTTTAAAGATTATATATCTACTCCTAAAATTAATAATTATAAATCTCTTCATACTGCAATAATTGGACCGAACAGCGAGAAAGTTGAAATACAAATAAGAACCCAAGATATGCATGACTTTGCGAAAAGAGGAATTGCATCGCATTGGCTATACAAATCTTCAGAAAAATTGAATCAAACTACATTACAAGAATATGATTGGTTAAGGGATTTGGTTGAAATAATTGAAAAAGGTGCTACCCCAGAAGATTTCTTGGAATATACAAAGCTCCAAATGTTTCAAGATAATGTATTTTGCTTTACACCTACTGGAGAAGTAATCAAATTACCAAGAGAAGCAACACCAATTGATTTTGCATATTCTGTTCACACTAAAATTGGTGATAGTGCAATCGCTTGTGAAATTAATGGGAAAAATTCTCCATTACAAAGCACTCTGAAAAATGGCGATATTGTAAAAATAATAGTTTCAAAAAAAGTATCTCCATCTTTGCATTGGCTAACTTTAACCAAAACAGGTAAAGCAAGAGCATCTATAAGAAGATATTGGCAAAATAAAACGAGCATTAAAGACCAAAGAGATAAAAAATATGATTCTTCTCTTTCAATTCAAATACCCCATGAGCCTGGTAAATTAGGTGAAGTTAGCAGTTTAATTGGGATTCATAAATGTAATATAATAAATATTGAAATAGTATCAAAAAATAAAGATTATCTGGAATTTGTCTTCGAAATTCATGTTAATGATTTAAAAAAGTTCACAAACCTGATAAGTGAGTTGAAACAAAAAAACTATAAATTTAAAATTATAAGACATAGGAAGAAAGATGCTTTCTTACAAAGAATCTTTAAAAATTTTAAAAGAAACTAACGCCCTTATGGAGGGCCATTTCAAATTATCGTCAGGATTACATAGCAATCAATATGTTCAATGTGCAAAATTATTAAGCAAACCGATTCAAGCTGAAATTATATGCACATCTTTATGTGAAAAAATAAAACAAAATTTTAACAAAATAGATTTAATTTTATCTCCTGCTATTGGAGGTATTGTAATAGGATACGAAATTGGAAGACAACTACGTGTTAATACCATATTTGCTGAAAGAGAATCTGGAAAATTATCTCTGAGAAGAGGCTTTAAAATTGAACCTAGATCTAATGTTCTTATAGTTGAAGATGTTATAACAACCGGAAAATCCGCTTTAGAATGTGAAGATATTATAAAAGAAAATAAAGCCAACCTTATCGGATATGCTTGTATTATTGATAGGTCAAACGAAAATTTATTAATAAAAAATAAAATAGTATCACAGATAAAATTAAACATAAAAACTTTTAAAAATAATGAAATTCCTGCTGAATTACAAAATATAAAAGCAGTTAAACCTGGTAGTAGATCTTAAGCAAATGAAAATAATAAGACTTGGTGTTAATATAGATCATGTTGCAACATTAAGAAATGCAAGAGGAGAGATATATCCAGAACCTTTAAAAGCTGCTTTATTATCACAAAAAAGCGGTGCTAGTTCTGTTACCATTCACTTAAGGGAAGACCGAAGACATATAAGGGATTATGATTTAAAAATTATTAACAAAAAATTGAAGATCCCTTTAAACTTAGAAATTGCACCAACTAAAGAAATGCTTAAAATAGCATTAAAACATAAACCAAACTACGTTTGTATAGTTCCTGAAAAAAGAAAAGAAATAACTACAGAAGGTGGTCTTAATTTAGATAATAGAAATTTTTTTTTAAAATCTATGATTAAAAAACTTAAAAGTAATTACATAAGAGTTTCTTTATTTATTGAACCCAAAATCTCAGATGTTCTTAAATCAAAAAAATTAGGTGCAGACTGCATTGAAATACATACGGGTAAGTTTTGTAATTTACTTAATAAAAAAAAAAATTATCATAATGAATTGATTAAAATTCAAAAAGCAGCTAACTATGCTTCAAAATGTTCTTTAGAAGTTCATGCTGGACATGGACTTTCTTATAAAAGTGCAAGTTTATTAGCTAAAACTAAATGTATTTCTGAATTTAATATTGGACATTTTATTGTAGCAGATTCAATTTTTATTGGTTTAAAAAAATCTATTAAAAAATTTAAAAAAATTATAAATAAATGAAAATATTTGGAATATGCACTGATATTGTAAATATTAAAAGAATAAAAATGTTGATTAGAAAAAATTCTAATGGTTTTAAGAAGAAAATATTTTCAAAAAATGAAATTGCTTACTGTGATAATAAAAAAGATTCATCAAAATATTATGCTAAAAGATTTGCTGCTAAAGAAGCTTTAAGTAAAGCTTTAGGTACAGGTATAAGAAAAGATGTTACTTTTAAAAACATAGAAATATATAATAATAGACTAGGTAAACCATCAATACGTTTAAAAGGAGCCACCTATATGTATTTAAAAAAAAGGATAAAATCAAAAAAATTTTCTATATTTTTGTCATTATCAGATGATCAACCTTGGGCTCAAGCAACAGTAATAATTTCTTACAATTAATGAAAAATAAAATTATTGAAAACTTTAAAATATTATTATTTGCAATTATAATTGCTTTGATAATAAGAAGTTTTTTTTTCCAACCTTTTTATATACCCTCATCATCAATGGAACCTACTTTACTTATTGGAGATAGAATCTTCGTAACGAAATATTCATATGGTTATAGCCGTCATTCCATGCCTTTTAGTCCTAAAGTTTTAAGTGATAGAATTTTTAGTAAAAATCCAACCCGTGGTGATGTTATAGTTTTTAAAACTCCAGCTGACAACAGAACTGATTACATAAAGCGATTAATTGGTATGCCAGGAGATACAGTTATTATTAAAGATGGACAGTTGTATATAAATGATTTTCTAGTCAATAAAGAAAAAATTAAAAAATCTTTTAAAATTTACTGTGGTGATGAATTAATAGATGTTGATGCTTATTTAGAAACTTTACCCAATGGAATTAAATACACATCTGTTTATAGACAGAATGGAACCATGATGAATACAGATACTTTTACTGTTCCCACAAACCATTATTTCTTTATGGGTGATAATAGAGATTGTTCAAAAGATAGCCGGTTTCTTGTTGATGTGGGTTATGTAAATTTCAACAATCTTGTTGGAAAAGCGCAAATCATTTTTTTTTCAACAAATAAAACTGTAGGACCTTTTTATAAATTTTGGAAATGGAAAAAATCTATACGATTTAATAGATTTTTTAATAAAATCAAATAATGGTAAAAGATAATAATTTTGAGAAAGACTTAAAAATTTATTTTAAAAATAAGTCACTTTTATCATCTGCTCTTACACACAAAAGTGCAAATAGTAATAAAAATAATGAAAAACTTGAATTTCTTGGAGATAGAGTTCTTGGATTAGTTTTATCTAAAAAAATATTTGATTTATATCCAAATGAATCAGAAGGAACGTTAGATAAAAAATTTGCCAATTTAGTCAACAGAAAAACGTGTTGTAAAGTAGCTTTAAATATTGGAATTGAAAAATATATATTAATAGGAAATAAAAAAAAAAAAATAAACAAAAGTGACGAAAAAATTTTAAGTGATTGCTGTGAAGCTATTATTGGAGCTATTTATATAGACCAAGGTTTTACATTTGCTGAGAATTTTATTCTTAAATATTGGAAAAATGAATTAGATAAATCAAATATTACCCTATTAGATTCTAAAACTAAGCTGCAAGAATATTCCTTAAAAATTAATAAAAAATTACCTATATATAAAGTGATTGATACTCAAGGACCAAAGCATAATCCAATATATAAAGTTTCGGTTTCCATCTTAGGTTCAAAAACTTTTGTTGGAAAAGGAAAATCAATACAACAAGCACAACAAGATAGTGCAAAAAATCTTTTAAAAGGTAAAAATATTAAATGAATTGGTCTGATGAGGGATTTTTACTATCAAAAAATAATTTTAGCGAAAATTCTATTATTATTGAAGCATTTACATTAAACCATGGAAAATTTAGCGGGATAGTTTATGGAGGTTCGTCACGTAAACAAAAAAAAAATCTTCAAATCGGTAACAAAATTTTATTTAATTGGACATCTA
>MDSV01062247.1_pt1 | contig 10119 bp, 10 predicted proteins | sample 810851 | NCBI WGS metagenome assembly MDSV01 (sample SAMN05326640, study PRJNA326480) | marine metagenome | isolation source: seawater | place: Atlantic Ocean: North East | collected 2012
GAGAGGTTTTTTTCTGGGGAGAATTAAACGTTTCTAGATATTGATTAGAATTATAAACACATATAAATAATTTGTATAGTAGTAAAGTAAAAAAATAAAGGCTCTATTCTAAGCTTAAATATCTCCATGCTTTGGGAGTAATCAAAGTAGTAGATCAATCAGTGCTAAAGAATATTATTTTGCTCCTAGAGTTTTCATACAAGGATCAGCATCACTTTGAATTTTTTAAATTCCTTCCTCTATGATGAGTGTATATTCGTGGCGTAATTTTATAAGGGGAACTCTCGGTAGAAAAAATTTAGATCTTCATCTTCTATCTTCCAATTAAGGCAGCTGGAGGAATCTAATAGTTGTTTTTCATTTTTGATACCACAGATCGTTGAAGTTACATGTTCTTTTTCTAATACCCACCTTAAAGATAATTGAGAATAGCTTACAGAATATTTTTCAGATAAATAACTTAGTTTAGAAAATATATGATGATATTTTTTTATGTTATTTTTTTTAAAATGGGCAAGTTTTCTTCTATTATCTTTTGCATTAAGTTTGAAGCTATCCAAATAATTACCCGATAAAAGCCCTTGAGCCAATGCTCCATGAGTAATGATATTTATATTTTCATTGTCACAGAATTCAATCAAACTCTCATTCGTATTATTATTTATTAAATTTGTTTGAGACTGTATAGCAGTAACTTTAAATTCTTTGTTAATTTCTTCTATTTGAGGTAGAGAAAAATTTGAGAGACCCAAATGCATAATTTTTCCTTCCTTCTCAGCGTCTTGCAATACCTTGATGGTATCAAGAAAAGGAGTTTTTTTATCTGGCCAATGAATAAAATATATTGGTATACAGTCAACTTTCAACCTCTTTAAGCTTGATTCTAAAGCTTCTTTGACTCTTTTAGGACTACTATCATAAAATGTTTTAGCTCGTGATTTAGAAGATTGATTTTTCCAATTCACTCCGAATTTAGTCGATATAACAGCATCTTTAATATTATTACCTAAGGCCTTTGATAATAATTCTTCTGAAGTACCTAGACCATATACATCAGCTGTATCAAAAAAATTAATCCCTGTGTCTAGTGCTTTTCCAACTACTCTCATCAAATCTTTCTGATCTATATCACCCCATTCCGAACTTCCAAGAGGCCCGCAGCCGAACCCGACCTTCGAGATAGAAAGCGCTGTGCCTTTTAGTTTTACTTTCTGCAAAGGGCTAACCAAGTATTTTAAAAAAGGTCTTAAAAATTATTTTTAAATCTAAACTAAAAGACATGTCTTCAATATATTTTCTTCTCAGTTGAATTTTTTTTTCTAATATCTTATCGAGTCTTTGTTTGAATTGCCTTTCTGAATTTAAACCTAATTCCTCTCCTAGTTGAACAAATTCCAGAGAGGACAAGTCCGTTATTCCTGGTTTTACTGATAATATAATCTCACGATCCTCTTGCGAATAAAGATTTACATATTCTTCAACCTCAGGCCTGGGACCAACAAAACTCATATCTCCTTTTAATATATTAAATAATTGAGTCAGCTCATCGAGCTTATACTTTCTTAAAACTCTGCCAATTTTTGTTATTCTTAGATCATTCTTTGAAGTAACATTTCCGCCAAGTTGTTTTTCTGCATCAATTATCATTGTTCTAAATTTGATAATATTGAAGTTAGATCCTCCTTTGCCCACCCTTTTTCCGAGATAAATAGAAGGAGATCCTGAATCTATCCAGATCAAAATATAGATTAGGATCAGTAACGGAAATAATAAAAATATGGATATGAAAGAAAAAAGGTAATCAAAAATAATTTTAGAAGTTTTATAAGAGGTACTCAAGGCATGGAAGTTTATTTCTTTGGTTCGGATAACTCTATAACTGCAACCCAGGCCCATCTCCTGATTAATGGTATTCTTAGAATTATATTATCAATAAATTCTGCTAATTTAAGTAAAGGTTTAAAGAAGAGAGTCTTTCTAAATGGTATTGCCCCCAGTGCAAAGAGGTGAAAATATCTTACCTTTACTTTATTAAAATAATTTAATGCTTTATTAATATCATGGACACTCAAAATATGCTCAACTTCCCATTCCGTCCTTAAGTGCATGCTTCTCTTTCTATACCAATGAATGAAGGGATTGTGCCTCAAAGCTTCTGTGCATATAAATTTACCATCATTTTTGAGAACTCTAGCAACCTCCTTATAGGAGACTTCTAGATCAACATGATGTAGAGCTCCATATTCGTGCACTATATCAAATGTACCATCATCATAAGTCATATTTTCTGCATCCATTTGTACAAATTTACAAATCTCAGAGACTTCTAGTTCTTTAGATAGTGACGTTGCATTTGTTACAGAAACATCAGAGATATCAACTCCATGGACTTCAGCTGCCCCAGCTTGAGCCATAGCTATACCTATCTCTCCATTACCACAGCACCAGTCTAATGCCACTTTACCTTTTAAGTTTGGGTAAAGAAGAGTATCTCTATAGGCAAAACTTGAACTTGTTATGCTGTAGAATTTTGTATTAGAAAAGTGATATTCATATTCCTCCTCACTAGTAACATATTCTCTTTTCTGCTCATCATTTGAAGAGTCAGTGAAGTATTCATATCCCGTAACAATTTGTCTCCTTCTATCGGAATGCTCAATTTCTTTCTTTTTTCTATCCTCTAGACCGACATAAAAGTCGTCGGATGCAATTTTTTGTTCGCTCATGAATTAATTATACATTGATTTACTTCTCAAATGTTTTGAATTAGTTTTTTTACAGATGAATATATGTGGTTAGAAGATATCTCATATTTTTCCCTTAAATATTTTTGGTCGCCTACTATACTTGAGAATCTATCTTGAAGACCTATCATTTTAAAGCATATCTTTTTTGTTCCAGATGACTGAATAACCTCTGCAACTGCGCTACCAAGGCCACCAATTATATTATTTTCCTCAACTGTTATGATAGCTTTAGTTTCTTCGCAAGATTTGATAATTGCTTCTTTGTCTATTGGCTTGACTGTATGCATGCTTAATATTCTACAGTTAATATCATCCAGTTCTCTTAGCTTCTTAGAACAATCCAGCACTTCCTCTAAAATACCTCCAGCTACTATGATAGTTACGTCAGATCCTTCTTCTAATAAAGTTGCTTTCCCAAAAACATACTCTTGAATAGTTTTCAAATCTACAAAAGACTTATCTAATCTTAAATAATTAGGTTTAGAAACAGACGCTATTTGCCTTACAGCACCCCTTACCTCGCTGAGCGTACTTGGTACATTAACGGTTAAGTTTGGGATCGCCCTTAAAATACTTATATCTTCAGTAGCATGATGCGACATTCCTAGCTGTCCATAAGAAAAACCCCCACCTATGCTGACAATTGTTACATCAAGATCATGATAGCAAATATCATTTCTAATTTGCTCTAGACATCGAAGGGTTGGAAAGTTAGCTATGGAATATGTAAAAACTTTTCTTCCTTCGAGCGCCATCCCAGCTGCAACAGCTGTCATGTTTTGCTCAGCAACGCCCACATTGAGAAATTGACTGGGAAAGTCATTAGCAAAGTTTTCTAAAACTCCAAAGCCAAGATCACCGGTAATTAAAAAAATTGAAGGATCAATCTTTGCAAGAGCGGTTAGCTCATTGATGAATACATCACGCATCTTCAATTTCCTTTATAGCCTGCTCAAACTCCTCATCTTGAGGGGAGCGATAATGCCATAGCACCTGATTTTCCATAAATGAAACGCCTTTACCTTTTATAGTATTAGCAAGTATAAATTTAGGCTTCTCTTCGCTCTCTGATGTCAAAGAATTAAGAATTGCCTTATGATCATGGCCATTAACTTCAGTTGTGTCCCATCCAAATGAAGTTAACTTATCAATGAAAGGTTCTAACTCTAGAGTTTCGCTTATAGATTTTAAACTCTGTAGCTTATTATAATCTACGATAGCAGTTAAGTTAGAAAGTTTATGATGCCCGCCAAATAAAAAGGCCTCCCAGTTTGAACCTTCATCACATTCTCCATCTGAAAGAAGAACGAAGACCTTGTGATTTTTATTTTTTAGTTTAGCTTCATAGGCCATGCCACAAGCAACTCCAAGACCATGGCCTAAAGACCCTGTAGAGAGTTCAACTCCAGGGACCCCTTTATGAGATACATGCCCACTAAATATTGAGCCATTTTTGTAATGATCAATTAATAGACTTGTTTCAAAGAATCCTGACAGTGCAAGTGCGGCATAAACTCCAGCTCCGGCATGTCCCTTGCTTAAAATAAATCTATCGCGAGATTCGTGTTTAGGATTCGATACATCATAATTTAGAACTTCTCCGTACAAGACAGCGAGTATATCTGCACAGGACAATATCGAGCCAACATGAGAGCTGCTACCATTACTTACCATTCTGATGGCATTTAGTCTTACTTCTTTAGCAAATTTCTCTGTTTTTTCCATAAGATTTAATCTTATTCCACTATTGCATAGCCAATATAAGGATCAAATTCTAACCTTTTGATAGCAAGTTTTTTGTTCTCAAAAAATTCAAACATTGCTTGAGTCTCTCCAGGCCACAAAGGATTATCAAGCTCATCAAATGCAATGATAGAGCCTTTTGGCATCCTTGGATAAAAGTATTCAAGAGCTACTTTAGTTGGTGCGTATAAATCAAAATCAAGAAACAAAAGACTAATAACTAGGTGCGGATTCTCTTCAATAAATTTAGGTATTGTTTTTGTAGCATCACCCTTAATTAATTTTGTTTTTTCAACATGACCAAGAAACCTCGTGGAATCATTTATTGAGATCAGTCCTTTGAGTTCTTTATAAGTATCAGCAGAAAGGTCACCTTTTTTAACATGATCACTATTTCTAGATATGTCCTTAGGAGTTACAGCAGGGAATCCTTCAAAAGTATCAAATCCATAAATCCTTCTAGTTAAATTTACCGGTTCGAGTATTGCAGATAATTTAGACCATGTCATTAAACCAAACCCATGATTTACCCCACATTCAATTACTGAACCTTTTACATCTATCACATTTTTAAAAATTTCATAAAGCGCTATAAAACGAGTAAGATTCTGACGTCTGACATATTTAGGAAAGTTTTCCAATTTAACTTCCCAAGGATACTCATTTTTTTCAAACAGTTTTTTATTTAAATTTGCTTCCTTTGTTTCATTAGCTGTTCTAAGTCCACCAGAAACAGCCGTATGTTTTTTTTTCATAAGATTACCTATTAATGTTTGATATTAAATTCTATACTTTTTCTTACACCAGTTCTTCAATTAAAGAAGTAATAATGGTTTCTTCATCAAGCTCTCGAATTGCTTTTTTTCTTGATTCCTTACCATAGTTTTCTGCTATTTGAGGATTGCTCATAATTAAGTCAATACCATTAGCTAAAGCCTTAGAGTCTTTGATGGGGATTATTAATCCACTCTTTTGGTGGTCCACAGACTTAGCACAATGCTCACTATCAGTTGTAATGACTGGCTTTCCCATCGACATCGGCTCTGTCAGTCCTCTTGGATAGCCTCCTTCCCTATAAAATGAAGGATAAACAGCTAAGTCTGAGATCGAGTATAGTTCTTTTACATCTCTTCGGAAGCCGATCCACTTGAAATTTTCTTTCTTATCATACTTTTTTAGATACTCTATAGGCACACTATCTGCACTTCCCTTATCTTCCGGCCCAACTAATAAAAATTTAAGGTTTTTTTGATTTGATAGAAAATCAGCAGATTCACAAAACTCTTTAATACCTTTAGCCCAACTCATTCTTGCCAACAAAATTACTACTTTATCTTGAGATGAGTAGCCTAATTCTTTCCTTAACTCCAAGCTTTTTTCTTTTGAGACTGCACCTGGAGAGAAATCATGAGTATTTACATAGTTTTTGGTCAATATTACCTTTTTAGGATCGATTAAAGACTTGTTTTTAAAATGATCAAGATCCTTTTCATTCGTAAACCAAACTTTATTGCTAGCCTTAAAGGCATGTTTATATAAAAGGGTAGCAATAAATCTATATAAGTAAATTCTGAAAGATTTTTTTTCTGAGAAAGATAGACCCAATCCCCACACACAAGTTGAAATATCTTTATGACCACTAATCTTCTCTGCTATCGGACCGTATAAATTTGGTTTAGTCGCTATATTGATTACTTTGTCGTATTTATTTCTTCTAAGAATTCTTATTAATTTAAAAATATACTTTAGATCTTTAATAGGATTAAAAAACCGATAAAATTCTACTTGTTCATGTTTTACTCCCCAAGATTTCATAATTTGTAAATAATGTCCGTCTTTGTGTTGACTATGTACATCGCAGATCGCAGTAACATCGTGATCTTTAATAAGTTTTTTTACAATAGTTTCGCTAAACCAAACTATGGAGAAGTCATCTGGAATAATAATTGCAATCCGCATAATTATTTTTTTCTTAATAAATAGACTAATTTTGCGGAAAAAAACCTAAATATATATTTTCTTTTCAATACTTCAAAACCAGCTGATCTTAGTTCATTTTCAATAGTAGTAATTGATATGGAAGCAGGAGCGGGAATATGTGATTTTTTTATTTTCAATAATATCTTTTGTTTAATATCTTGAATCAAATTACTTTCACTGAAAGAAATTATTACAAATTCATTAGATATTTTATGCACCTCATTTAATATTAGTTTTCGAATATCCTCAGGTAGCCTATGCATAAGCGCCAGAACCAATACACATTTAAAAAAATCTTCTTTAAAAGGCGAATTTGTTAAATCTGCTTGGAAAAAACCCTGAAAGTTTGATTTATCATATTCCATATCCGCCAGTTCCATCATTTCAATAGAGATATCAGATGCAACTACTTTGCAAGGTTGCGAAAAAAGGATTTTTCCAGCGTAGCCAGTTCCGCAAGGTGCATCTAGTAAAATATCATGTTCATCAAACTTACAAACTTCTAAAAAATTTTCAATTATTCGTCTCTGTTTCCACATTGTAAACCTTGCCCATTTTGTTCCCTCTACATATTGACTTAAATATGCTGCTGCTTTTTCTTTATTTCTATAAGCGTTCTTAGTTTGTTCTTCGTACGACATTATTCTATTTTAATCTTGAAAGACTTAATTCTTAGTAAGAATATAATTCATCAAGCACTTGTTCTGTAAGAGAAGCGTCTTGATTAAACCAAATTGGGAGGCATATATGGCGCGAGGCTATTTGAGAGGGATCATTCCCTAGGTGGTAATCGTAAACTGGGGATGTTCTAGTTTTAAGTTTATTAAATTTTTTTATAGGATCACTTTCTTCTTCGATAAGAATAAATTTGTACAAATTTGAATAATGTAACTCATCCTTTGGTGTTATGTATGAAATGCCACTTTGGTTGCATGCTTCCATATATTTTTTTGCTATCTCATATTTATTCTCGATAATATTATCGGTTTCTTTTAAAACTGAATAACTTAGGAGTGCATTTAGCTCTGACATTCTAAAATTTACACCGATATCAATCTCTTGTTCAAATCTGTCGTACATAATAAAACGCTTGGACATTTCATAAAGTTCTTCATCTTGAGTAACAAGTATCCCCCCTTCTCCTGCGGGAACAGCTTTAGTTGCATATAAAGAATAAACTCCTGCATCTCCAAATAGTCCACTGTGTCTTCCATTAAGGGTAGATCCTAGTGAATGAGCACAATCTTCAATAAGACTAACACCTTTACTTGCACAGAAATTAGCTATTTCCTCAATATCGGGATTTATCCAGCCTCCGATGTGAGTGATCATAAAGACGGCCTCCTCAGGTTTATCTATTGATGAAATAAATTCTCTGACTTGCTCAATGGTTGGCATTAAATATTTTAAATCACAATCAACAAACCCTATGAGGTCTAAACCTGAGGAATTTGCAATTGTTTTCACTCCGTACATAGTATTTGACTGCAAAAATATAGTTTTTTTTGATTTATACCGCTTCATCAAGCGCAAAATGGTAAATAGCCCTGATCCATTTGAATTAAATGCTAATGCCCTAAAAGCGCCAGTATAATCAACGCCCCATTTTGCAACTTCCTCATTCCACTGGCCTTCAGCTAAAGCTCCACTTTCGAAAATTTCTAGTTTATGTTTTTCAAAAAATTCAGTAGACTTTTCTGGTAGTTTAATTATTCCCATATTTCTTTTCTCTAGTTGATATTTCCTTCCATGTTGCATCAGCAATAAGATCATTATTTACATGGTTAGTTTTCAGATTTATATTTTTTGGCGGATTTTTATTATAAACTCTTCGGTAGAATTCAGGTGCCATGCTAAATGCTAATGTGAATTTGCCAAGGACAACTGACCATATGTTTTCTGTAGCTTGATTTATGTGATACAAGTAATTTCGGTTCTCACCTTTTTGTACCAACTCTTTTTTTATCCCAACATAAGTGTCAAGAAGTCGTATGGATGGATTCCTTTTTTTATGCTCATTTATTACATAATCTAAATAGCTACCGATTTTATCTTTGTTATTAAGAGTAATTCCACCAGCTTGACCTATTCCGTCTTTCTTTTTTAACAGATTTATACACCTATTTACAAAGTAGTCTAATTCAACAAAACTTTTTTCATTATCTGGAACATTTTCCACTATAGCCATTGGAGCATATCCTTCTGAGATAGGTATTTCTAAAAATTTTGATATGGCATCTGGGCTGGTGATAACAACTTTTTTTCCTTTGATAGATCTGCCATTAAACCCAACTTCAGTATACTTTTCATATTCTTTTATATGATCAACTTCTGATCCTCCTGTTACGTCAGTACCATTTGTTACAGAGGAGTTGAGAATATCAGATAAAAGAACTCTGGAGTTCATTGTGAAATCTGGACTTTTCACACTAAAAAATTTGCTCTTATTTCTTAACTGTCTGGGAATATCGATAAAGTTATCAGTAATTTTTACTTTCGATCGTCCATATTCTGATCCAGCTCTTCTTCTTAACCAGTCATGATTTGAGATAAAGTCAATGATTCTCAAAGACCTAGATACCATAGATAACCAAACTGGGTTCCATTTATGAGATCGGTATCTAAATTCAATATGATCATTATTAAACCAACCTTCTTTGCCTATCTTGATCCCACGCTCGGAAGGAGAAAGATTCATTCCGTCAAAGCAAGAATAATATTCAATGATGTCATCTGTGGCACCTAGCAAATATCTCAAAGTAAGAAGATTATCAGGTACTAAGGTATAAAGAGCACCTGAATGAACCCATTCATGAAAATCTTTACTTGTTTCAGAAGCAAGCTTCTCATTCTTCTCAAGTAAATGAACCGATTTCCCTTCTCTAGATAAGATCTCCGAGAGAGTAATGCCCGATACTCCTCCACCCACTATGATCCAGTCATAAATAGAGTCATTCATTCTGTTTAATGTAGTCAATTGTATTTCTAATTCCGTATTTCAAGTCAGTGAAATCTTTACGATCAAACCCTAAAATTTCCTGCATTTTTAAAAAAGATCCACTTGATTTGGACGGATCTCCTTTTGGAAGAGGTAAATATTTCTTATGTACCTTTGTTTTTGTTTCTTGAGACACTATTTCGAAAAGTTCATCTATTGAAGTTTCCTCCCCCGAAAGAATATTGATTGCGTCGCAATATTTTTCTTTTTTAGAAAGCAATAATGCCTTATAGATACAATTTATAACATCTTCTACGTATACAAAGTCTCTAGTTTGATACCCTCCATAAATAGTAATGTCTTTTTCATGAAGTAAACTATCAATGAAGATTGAAATTACTCCTGAATAAGGACTAGAAGGATCTTGTTTTGGGCCATAAACATTAAAAAATCTCAATCCGATACTAGATAGATCATTTAATTTATAAAGCATCTTTGTGTAGACTTCCATGATGTATTTATCAACAGAATATGGACTGAGTAAATCCACTTCATCTGCTGAATCATCTCCTATGTCCATTTCTCCATAAACTGCAGAGCTTGAAGCATAAACGAGAGGTAAATTATTTCTATTACAAAAGTCAAAAATTTTGATAGATGAATTAATATTTGTCATGGAGCTCTCTCTAAAATTTGATATTGAAAAGGGTA
>MDSV01129044.1_pt1 | contig 10119 bp, 9 predicted proteins | sample 810851 | NCBI WGS metagenome assembly MDSV01 (sample SAMN05326640, study PRJNA326480) | marine metagenome | isolation source: seawater | place: Atlantic Ocean: North East | collected 2012
TAATACTATTTTTTCTCATGACGTGAAGACCATTCATTTGATAAACTATTGGTGACGATTGTCGGCTGGTTGGTCTTTTTTTAAGTGGTTTAACAAGTTTCAAAAAACCTTTTGAATTTTTTTCTACAATATTATAATATGGGTTTAGATGTTGTTTATAGACCCCAAAAACACCATCACACTTTTTCTTATTCAATAATTCAACTGCACCTTTCACATCTTTCATTCTTAGGAATGGAACGGTTACGTCTAGATTAACAATTACATCAAATTTGTAATCCATAGATTCTAATTTTTTAACTGTATGTAAAATAACATCGGTAGTTGTTGCATTATCTGTTGCCAAATATTTTGGTCTCATAAATGGAACTTCTGCACCATTTTCTTTTGCAATTTTTGCAATTTGTTTATCTTCTGTGGAAACTATCACATAACTAAAAATTTTAGATTTTAATGCCTTACGTATTGTATGTGCTATTAGAGGATGGCCTCCAATTTCTCGTAAATTTTTTCTCGGCACACCCTTAGAACCTCCTCTAGCAGCTATAAAACAAAGTGGTTTTAATTTCATTATTTTTCTACTCGCTTGTTTTCCATTTGTTCCAGTTATAATCATTAAAAATTACATTTTCCATTTCATTATCATTTGGTCTCCATGCAATGTCAGCAAGAACTAAAATTTTAGATATATCGTTTGATGGATTGAGTATTGCAGCTGCGGTACCGTTTGCAACACAAATTAATCTAGAATCATTTGCATCAGTCTCAATTTCGTGATACTTGCCATCATCGTCTCGTATAATTATAACCATTTTTCCATGTATACAATAGAAAAAACTTTTTCTATTTTTATGCATGTGAGGTCCTTTAACTTCTCCAGGATTTACGAAGTTAAGATAGACCATTTCAGGATTGTTTATGATATTATCCCAATTTCTCCAAATAACGGTTAATTCTCCGTTGATGTGTGAATCTGCCACATCCTTAGTTTGATGTTTTTCCAAATCAAATATAGAAAAATTTTTAATATTCATTTCTCAAAAAATCAATTGAAATTATAAAAAGATTGTTATGAATTTTGACATTTAGATTGTCATAAAATTTTTTCATTAAGTATAATTTCTTTAAGCTCATCTTTTGATAATAATTTTACATTGTTAGAAGAATATTCTTCAGTCATGGAAGTTTTTTGATAGTTGTTTTTATTTCGTGAAGGATCATTGTATAATATGTAATCCATATCAGTTTCTACAGTATTTCTTAATTCATCAATATTTAGTAATGATTCATGAAATTTTTCACCGGGTCGAACAGAGATTATCTCTTCATTAACATTTTGATCTAGTATGTCACAAAGTGCATCAATAAGATCTCTTAAGTTGTAAGCGTCTAATTTTGGAATGAACACTTCACTACCATTTCCATTTTTTGTGGCACGTTCAATTAAGTTCAAAGCTTCGTTCATTGTAATATTGAAACGTGTCATTGAGGGGTCTGTGATTGTAATTTTACTACCAGAACTAATTTGTTGACTAATTTTTGGAACAACAGAACCATTACTTCCTAAAACATTTCCATATCTTACAGCAAGGAACTTTGTTCTATGTCTTTCTGGATTTAAATAATTACTTGCGGTAACAAATAATTTCTCCATTAATAATTTTGTTGCACCATATGTATTAAGAGGAGAAACTGCTTTATCGGTTCCTATGCATATGCAAGTTTCAACATCTTCTTTTAAACTTGCATCTATGACATTTTGTGAACCTAGAATGTTTGTTTGAACAGCTTCAAATGGATTATATTCAACAATTGGCACGTGTTTAAGTGCGGCAGCATGATATACTATATCAATATCTTCTAAAGCTCTTTCTAATCTGTTTATATCCCTGATATCACCAATTAAAAATCGAAGTCTTTCATCACTAAATTTTGATTGCATTTTTACTTGTTCATTTTCATTTCTGCTGTAAATCCTAATTGCATCTACATCATAATTTAATAATCTCTTTGTTAGAGCTTGACCTAAAGAACCAGTTCCTCCAGTAATTAAGATTTTTTTACCATCAAACATGTTAATTTTTCATTCATTAAAGGAGTGATTTTAACATATCTACAAATTGATAGTCTTGTGGCATTATTAAAAGAAAAATCATTTTTTAGTAGTGTGAGTTGGATGAAAATATGAAAAAAGAAATTTTTTTGATAGTTTTAATTTTCTTCGCAATGAATGAAGTATTTGCACAAGAAGAGGAAAATGTTGAATCATCATTACCAATTTTAAAAGACTCAAATTACATAATTGAAAAATTTGTTTCAGATCTTTATTTTCCAACAACATTTGATTTTATTCATGAAGATATGATTATATTAGAAAAAAATGGAGACGTGAGATTTGTAAAAAATGGGAATTTGTTAAATGAGCCAATTTTGAGAATTGAGGTTCCAACGAGTTTAGAAGATGGTCTGTTAGGAATTTTAGTAAAAAATGAACAAGTTTATCTTCATTATACTACCTCAGAATCTGACACAAATACAAATTGGTTTTACAAATATGATTGGGAAAATGAAAATCTTGTAAATCCTGAGTTAATTAAAAAAATTCCAGGAGGAAGCTTTGAACATAATTCTGGAGTTATGACATTATTTGAGAAACAAGTAGTGATGGTAATTGGTGATCTAGGAAATAGAGAAGGCGTAACACAAAATTTCATGGAAGGTGAATTTGATCACACTAGTGTTATCATGCCAATTGATCCAGAACAACCACCAATAGCAATTGGAATTAGAAATAGTTTCGGTTTAGATGTTGATCCTAAAACTGGATTTTTATGGGATACTGAAAATGGACCGGAAAGTTTTGATGAGATTAATCTAATTCATCCAAAATTTAATAGTGGATGGAAACTTGTGCAAGGTCCAGCATCAAATGAACAAAAAGAAGAATTGAAAAAAAATATGGATTATAATTATTCAGATCCAAAATTTTCATGGGAAAGACCTGTAGGAGTTACTTCAATACATTTTATTGATTCGTCATATTTTTCACAATATCTGAATTCAGTACTAATTGGTAGTTTTCATAATGGAAATTTGTACAAATTCAATCTTAATTTTGAAAGAGATGGCTTTACTTTTGAGAATTCTGAATTAGTAGATTTAGTCTTGAATATTTCTGATGATGATTCAGAGATAATTTTTGGTACCGGATTTAGAGGAATTACAGATATAAAACAAGGACCTGATGGTTTAATCTACATTCTATCAATTGGAGATGGGACAGTTTATAGAATTATTCCAAATACATTTGAGAATTTTGATTTTTCAAATTGTAAACAATATCTTGGAATAAATGAAAGTTTAAAAAATTGTGACTTTTCAGGTATGGATTTATCAGGTATGGATTTATCAGGTATGGATTTATCATTTTCAAATTTTGAAAATTCAAATTTAACCAATACTAATTTTGCAAATACAATTGTTGCAAACTCTAATTTTCGAAATTCGATTATGGAAAATACAAATTTTAAAAATTCAAATCTAGAATCAAGTTTTCTGGATAATATGTCCATAATTAGTACCAATTTTTCGGAAAGTAATTTAATTAATACTAATTTTGCAAATTCATCAATATACAATAGTAATTTTAACAAGACAGATATGCAAGCATCTCTAGTGATAAATTCATCCATTCATAATTCTGATTTTTCGAATTCAAATTTGTATGATTCTGATTTTTCAAATTCATATATAGAAAATACTAATTTTTCATCAACTATTCTTGATTATGTTATTTTGAATAATATCGAAGCAAAAAATATTATTTTTGAAAATGCTCGTTTATGGAAAACAAATTTGGACAAATCTAATTTTGAAAATTCAAATTTTAAAAATTCGGATAATTATAGATCCACATATTTAGAAACTAAACTTAAAAATGCTAATTTTGAGAATTCAAGATTGAGTCATACAAATTTTAGTGATGCAAAATTTTCAGAGGTGAATTTATCAAATATTTATCCTATTTCATCAAATTTTAAAAATGCAGATTTTGATAATTCATCAAAAATTAATACCTGCTTAGAAGACGATTTATTTAGTAAAATTTTGAATAGAGTTTTTAGAATTACAGGAATCAATACATCAGAATCAATGCAACCTTTAACAGATTCATTATTAGAGATTTGTAATTAAGACAAATCTAAAATAGAATTTTAATTTTTAGTTTTAGTTTTTAATGTTTTTAGAATGAATATAGAAGAAATTAAAATTATCAGTATTAGAATTATAGGTAAAAAATAGATTTCATTGTTTAAATTTTTATTAAATATTAAACACTTTGGTTGTGAATCTAAGTTTGGACCTGACCACTGTGCTTCAACTTCAACACAATATTCTGTATCATTTTGTAAAGGATTTCCTTTATGATTAGATATTACAAATTCTCTTACTTCAACTGGTATTGGTTCGGAATTCGCTTCTTCAAAAGTTTCTTTATTTGTTCCAGGTGCACAACAATCTACATCTAATCCAATAGTAATTTCTATATTAAAAAATTTCAATTCTTTGCCTTCTGGATGTTTATCTAATTCCCAAATTACTTTAATTGATTTTTCATCAATCTGCTTAAATGAAATTATTTTTGGTGCAGGTTTTAGTAGATCATTTTCATCAACATAAACTGATTGTGAATAAGCGTAAAGATCAACAATATTATGATTAAAACTAAAAAATAAAACAAAAGTAATCAATACAATAGAAAAAAGTAAAATTTTATTCATGATTTTTAAGTAATTTTTCTATATGGAAGTACAATTTTTCTATGTTTGTGATAAAATTTATTGTTTTTTTCAATAGGATATACACCAACCATTATTGAATCCTTTAATCCATAAATTAAATCAGAATTATTTTTTGGTAATATAGTTATGCAAGGAGAATTTAAAATTTCAACAGTTTCAGTCCCAGTAAAAATATTTTCTTTATGATATTTTATTTTACCTGAAAGTAAAAAATGATGAACATCATCATCGTGATATTGCCCACCTCGAACATAATCTTTTTTGATTTGAAATATTGTAATTATATTTTTATCATCAAAAAAAATATATCGAAATCCACGTATGTCTGATTCTTCTTTTTTGAATTCCAATTATAACCTCATTCAAAATATTAAAAAAATCATTTTAAAATGTTATTGATATTGTAGGTAGATTCATACGTCTGATTTGAGACAAAGTATATCAATTGAAAATTATTACTATTTCAGAAATTGGTTCTAATTGGGAAGGGGATGTTAAGAAAGCATATAAAATTATTCAAGAATGCAAAAATTCAGGTGCCGATGCAGTAAAATTTCAAATGTGGAGAGCATCTGATCTTTATGATAAATCTCATAAAAATTGGAAAATAATAAAAAAATCAGAACTTACCTTCGATAAAGCAAAAAAGATTAAAGATTTTTGTGATAAACTAAAAATTGATTTTTTTTGTAGTGTATTTTATCCGGATGCAGTTGATTTTTTGGAAAAACTCAATGTCAAAAATTATAAAATTGCATCAAGAACATGTTTATTAAAAGATCCATTTTCATTTGAAACATTACAAAAAAAAGCATTTACAAAAAAACCTGTACTAATAAGTATGGGAATGGGCGGAAATAAAAATAAAATTTCAAATATATTTAAAAAAAATAAGAAAACTTTTTGTTATTGTATTTCAGAATATCCTCTAGAATTTAAAAAAATAAATTGGAATAAGGCAATTAAATTTGATGGATTTTCCGATCATACAATGGGTATAACTGCACCATTAGTTTTTGCCATACTAAAAAAACAAACAAAATCAAAGGAGATTTATATTGAAAAACATGTTAAATTAAAAAATTCAAAAGGTCCTGATGCATCTACTTCAATTACTACTGAAGAATTTTCTGAATTAATTATGCATCTGAAAATTATTGAAAAATCTAAATTAAAATAAATTCTAATTTAATTAATATTATATTTTATCCATAGCTTGTATGTGAAGTTCTGCTAGAGAATCAAAACTTGTTTGATGATTTTTTAAGAAATTCTTTATTTGCTCTTCAGGAAGTTCTTTATTTGCTAAAAATCCACCTTCATAAAAAATATCATGGAAATCTAAAAGAATTTTTTGGTCATCAAAAATTATAGAATTTTTTTCTACAGCATTAACGAATCTCAATATATCATCATTTTTTACTTTTTCATTCAAATATTTTCTGATTGAAAATGGTAGATCGTCCCAAGAAGAAACTTTATGCATAGATGGCAGTTCAAATGGTCCAGTATTGGCTAGTATGATAGATGGTTTGCCATACATGGCAGCTTCTACACTTGCACTACCATTAATTGTAAAAACAAGTTGAGATTTTTTAATTAAATCAAGATTATTTGTACTAGGATGTACAAATTCTACATTTGGAATTGACATAATTTGTTTCATTTCACCAATACTTCTCCACCCTCGATATTTCATATTTGGATGCTCTTTTACAATTAATTTATACCCAATAGGTAAAGATTTTGAAACATTTTTTATATTTTCAAGTTGATTAGTGTGGAATGGTGCACCAAGAAGTAAGGCTCGTTCTACTTCCTGATGTAATGGAAAATATACAAAAGGAAGTGTAGTTTGAACATTTTTTTTTAAATTATTATTCATAAAAGATTCTCTTTTTTTAGATTCAATTTCATATACAAGTCGTTTACATAAAACTTTGAATTTACTTCTACCAAAATATGAATAATGTGTTTTTACATTTCTATCTGTAGATATAATATAATCCAATGCAGCTTTACCAAATTTTTTTCTTGAGGATAAAAATACTTTATTAAAAATTTTATTTACTTGAGTCATATTTGATATTTCAAGGTATTTTTGAGAATTTGTGATTAAATTGTTTTCATTGAATGATGATAAAGTTGGTAAAGGATACATGGGATCCATTTTGTTAGTAAGAAAAATTCTCATTCCTAAACGAGTTTGTGTGCTAATTAAAACAGTTATTCTTTTAGCTACACACATTTCATAAAAAATATGATTATGTTGTTGATGTGTAGGTAACATTAACATAAAATCAGGTTTCACATCATCAAGAACTCTTTCATAAAATTTACACTCTTGTTCTAAAATTGAAAGGATTTGGTCATCAGAAAAATGATAATCTTGATTCATATGATTAAACATTCTATCATTAGAAGCAATTAACCAAAGATTAATTCCGTATTTGTTTTCAATTGATTTTAAATAATTCAAATCAGGAGTTTTATTGATGTTTTTTATATTATCATGATAAAACCAACTTTTTTTGAAGTTAACAATTTTCTGTTTTTGAAAAAATTTTTTTGGGTTTTCAGTAATTTCAATGATAGAAAATAATTCACAATCAAACATTCTTTGTAAAGATTCAGCCAAACCAAAATATAGAAAATTCATATCAATCCAGAACATCAATCTTGGTTTCATAAGTCAAAAAACTACTGATAGGTTATAAAACATAATATTGAATTGAACTAACTGTAGTGATAATTGTCTATTAATTTTATTATAATGGTAAATGAGTAATTTGTTATGAAATTAACATTTCTTACATCTGCATCAGTAATTATTGAAGATAATGGCGTAAAAATCCTCTCTGATCCATGGCTAATTGATGGTGAATTTTATGGATCTTGGGCACATTATCCTCCATTGGAATTTAAGCCACAAGATTTTGATGATGTTGATTTTATTTACATAAGCCACATACATCCAGATCATTTTAGTAGTAAAACATTAACTAAAATGAATAAAAAAATCCCAATATTAATTCATAAACATAATTCACAATTTCTTAAAAAAAATATTGAGAGATTAGGTTTTAGAGTAATAGAAATTGAACATGGGAAAAGAACACTATTGAAAAATAATTTATATATTAATATTTTAGCAGCAGATAATTGTCAACCCGAACTTTGCCAGAAATATTTCGGTTGTAGTATTGTTGAAGATAATTTTGCAACAACATCCATAGATTCAATGTGTGTAATTGATAATGGACAACAAGTGATTGTAAATACAAATGATTGTCCATTTCCATTGGCGGAAACAACCGCAAAAATAGTGAAAAATCAATACAAGAATATCGATATGTTATTAGTTGGATATAGTTCTGCAACATCTTTTCCACAATGTTTTTTGATGAAAGATGATGAGAAAGCTGAAGCTGGAGCCAAAATAATTCAACAATATTTATCGCAGACTGAATCATATGTAAATTTATTAAAACCAAAATTTTATTTACCATTTGCAGGAAGATATGTTCTAGCAGGAAAAAAATCTATACTAAATAAACATAGAGCAGTAGGAGAATTAGAAGAAGCTTATGAATATTTTGTTAATTCTCCAGAGATTAATCAAAGTGAACATCAATGTGTTATTTTAAATTCAAAATCTAGTTTTGATATAGATTTAGGACTAAGTTCTGCAGAGTATACACCAATTAACATAAAAAAGAAAGAAGAATATATCGAAAATGTGTTAAAAAAAAGAAATTATGATTATGAAGAAGATAAGAATTCAATAAAAAGTGATGAAGTTGAAAATTTAATTTCTAGAAGTTTTAATAGATTTGAAAAGAAAAGAAAAGAAATAGGGTTTTCAACAGATACATTGATAATTATTGAGATTCCAGAAGATAGACTTCTAATAATTACAGCTAATGGCAATGGATATAAAATAATAAAAAAAGATGAAAACATCCAATTCCAAAAGTATGTGAATATTTCATTGGATTATAGATTATTGATTAGAATCCTTAAAGGTCCAGCACATGCACATTGGAATAATGCTGAGATTGGGTCACATTTACAATATAATAGAAAACCAGAAATTTATGAGAGAGGTTTGTATTACAGTTTAAGTTACTTTCATTCATAAATAATAATAAAATGAGGATTAAAAATGAGAATATGTAAAAGGTGTATTCAACCAGATTCGAGACCAGGAATTTATTTTAACGAAGATGGTGTTTGTGGTGCATGTTTGTGGGAAGATGAAAAAAAAAGCATAGACTGGAATTCAAGAGAAAAAGAATTACAAGAGATTGCAAAATGGGCTAAAAATACTAAGAAAGGAAATTATGATTGTGTCATAGGTGTTAGTGGCGGGAAAGATAGTACAAGACAGGTAATAGTTGCAAGAGATGATTTAGATTTAGATTGTTTGTTAGTAAATTGTGAACCAGAAGGAATTACAGATATTGGGAGAAAAAATATAGAAAATTTAAAGAATCAAGGATTTGATGTTATTACAATTCGACCAAATCCAAAAATAATGAAAAAATTGATTAAATATGATTTTTATAAAAATCTCAATCCAGTTCAAGCAACAGAATTTCCCTTATACTGTTCAACATATGTTATTGCAGAAAAATTTCAAATTCCATTAATTATACAAGGAGAAAATCCAGGATTGACATTGGGAACTAGTCTAACAGGAGTAGGCAAAAATTCAAATTCATTAAATGCAAATAAACTACAAACATTATCAAAAGGCATAGATGAATATTTACAAATTGATGGTGTAACAAAAAAAGATCTTTTCTTTTTTAAATATAATAGAGAAATACTTGAGGAAAATAATGTAAAAGGAATTTGGTTACAATATTTTTTGAAAGAATGGTCTTTTAGAGGAAATGCAGAATTTTCGAAGAAATATGGTTTTGTTTACAGAGATGAAAATTTTGATCCTAATTCCATCGGTACATTCATGCCTTTTGCACGTCTTGATTCAGATATGGTTTCAGTCAATCAAATGTTTAAACAAATTAAATTTGGTTTTGGCCAATGTATGGATGATGCGTGTTATGATTTGAGAGAAGGACGAATAACAAGAGATGAAGCTATTGAATTAGTTAAGAAATATGATGGAAAATGCGATCAAAAATACATTGAACAATTTTGTGAGTATATTGAAATTTCAATTGATGAATTTTGGAAGAATGTAGAAAAATTTAGAGGTCAAATGTGGGAAAAAGATATGAATGGTAATTGGGAAAATAAAGTAATAAAATTATTAGATTAAAAAATTCTAATTATTTAATTCAAATGTATA
>MDSV01121734.1_pt1 | contig 10118 bp, 11 predicted proteins | sample 810851 | NCBI WGS metagenome assembly MDSV01 (sample SAMN05326640, study PRJNA326480) | marine metagenome | isolation source: seawater | place: Atlantic Ocean: North East | collected 2012
CTATCTGACTGAGTTCTAGGTCCCTGCACTGCTGGACCTCTACTTCTGTTTAATAATCTAAATTGAATTCCTGATTTATCAGCTACAACTCCCATTACACCATCTAAAGCATCTATTTCCCTTACTAAATGTCCTTTTCCAAGACCACCTATTGCAGGGTTACATGACATCTCACCAATTGTATCAATATTGTGAGTGAATAATGCAGTATTTACTCCTAGACGGGCTGATGCAGTAGCAGCCTCACAACCAGCATGGCCTCCACCTATAACCACAACATCAAATGATAAATCTTTTTTCATGGACTAAATCTATATCTGAATTAAATATTTACAAGATCAGGTTTATAATTGTTAAATAAGCCGCTGTTATCAACGAAAACGACAAAAATGCATCCAAAAATCCAGCAAAAACTATGTTATTTTCCTATGCAAAAATCGTTGAAAATACTGCCTAATATCTCTTCTACATCAAATTTTCCAGTAATCTTACCTAAACTTCTACAGGCCAATCTTAAATCCTCAGCTGCTTTATCGAAATCAACAGCATTATTTTTGTTATTAAAATTTTTCAAACTAATCAAACAATCTTCTAAATTTTTTCTATGTCTTTCTCTAGTGACTAAAATATTTTCGCCACCTGAAAAACTAACTTTTAATTTATCCTTAATTCTTTTGATCAGACCATCTATATTTAAATCATCCTTAAGTGATATAAGTACAGGATCATAATTTGATAATTCTTTACTTAAGTTTTCTTTTCCAAGATCAATTTTATTTATTACCAACAATGACTTCTCACCAGCGAAATCCTTCAAAAAGGCTGAATTATATGGGTTTTTAAGGTCTAAAATGATGATTTTTAAGTCAGCCTCTTCAGCTTTTTTTAATGATAATTTAATACCTTTTTTTTCTATTTCGTCCTTCGACTCTCTAATTCCAGCAGTATCAGAAATTATAACTGGATAACCGTCTATATTAAGATGAGTTTCTATAACATCTCTTGTGGTTCCAGCTATCTCTGAGACTATGGCAACATCTCTATTTGATAAATAATTTAATAAAGATGATTTTCCAACATTAGGCGGTCCTATAATTGCAATTTTAAAACCTTGTCTAATTAATTCGCCAACCCTTCTATCATTTAAATTTTTTTCTATTTCATCGGTAACTCTTTTAGATACATTTTTTATATTTCTTAAAATGACCTTAGGCAAATCATCATCTGGAAAATCAATTTTAGCTTCTACATGAGATAAAATTTTTAAAAGATCACTTCTCCATCCTTCAAATTTCTTTAAATTTTTCCCAGCCATTATTTTTAACGCTTGTTCCATTTGAATTTCTGTTTCAGCCGAAATTAAGTCTCCAATACTTTCTGCTTTTAGTAAATCAAGCTTACCATTTTGAAAAGCTCGTTTAGTAAATTCACCAGGATCGGCAATTCTACAATTATTAACCTTTGAAATTGAGTTTAAAAGACTTTCAACAACTGCTTTACTGCCATGTACATGAATTTCAGCCATATCCTCACCTGTGTAGCTCTCAGGAGCAGGAAACCACAAAACTATCCCTTCATCTATTACGCTAGAATTGTTGATATTGTTTATTTTTTTGAGCGTTGCCATTCTAGGACTTGGAAAAGGAGCTTTTGTTAATTTTAAAATTACATTTTTAGCATCTGAACCCGAAATTCTAATTACAGCTACACCAGCTGTTCCAACTCCTGAAGATAATGCAAAAATAGTCATTTTTTACCTGGTGTCCACCAAAAACCAAAAGTTTTAACAAAACTCTCTTTATTTTTCAAATTTAAGAAAAAACTTACAGCTTTTTTATTGATCTCCTCATTTTTTTTTACATTATTAGGGATATCAAGTTTGCTGTGTAGATAATGTACTTCATAAAGCGTTCTGAAAGCAACAGTGTGCATCCCCGAAAACTTTATTAGGCACTTGTTCTTTAAAATATTATAAAAGAATATTCTATCACACCACTGAGATGTTTCTTTTGGTATTAAATGCCAAATATTTATTAATTTAAAGAAGTTTCTTGGAATTAAATAACACGATGTATCAACAAATTTTTTATTTAGACAGTCATCATCTTCTAAATAACTCATTTTTTTTTCATCTACTGTATAAAATGATCTATAGCTGCAAGCTATTGATGTCTCTTTTTTTATTAAATTTAATAACGAATTTACATGATTTTTCAAAAACCAATTATCTGCATCTAAATACATAATAAAATCAAAGTTTCTATTTATAGCATAATTGGTGCCTATACTTCTTGGAGTATTTCCATTGTCATTGTGGTTTTTTTTTAATTCTATTTTGTGACAACGTAAATCAGATAAATTATTTTTTTCATCAATACCATCAACAATTATAATATGTTCACAACAAAAATTATCGCCTAATTGATCAAATATAGAGTCATTTGCTTTTTTGATTAGCCCAATATCCTCATTGTTATAAGGTGTGATCACAGCTATTTTTTTCATAAAATTACTATATCCATAAAATTATTTAATGGAAATTAGTAAAATTTATATCTGAACTTATTGATTAAGATGGTTTATTCATTGAATTGAAAAATTCAGAATTGTTTTTAGTATTTTTTAATTTTGAATTAATAAACTCTATTGCATCCATTGATCCCATTGGAGCTATAATCCTTCTCAAAACATTCATCTTTTGAAGGTCATTTTTATCAAATATCAGCTCTTCTCGTCTTGTTCCGGATTTAGTTATGTCAATTGCTGGGAACATTCTTTTCTCGGAAATCTTCCTATCAAGAATAGTTTCGCTATTACCTGTTCCTTTGAATTCCTCAAAAATTACCTCATCCATCCTACTTCCAGTATCAATTAATGCAGTGGCTATAATCGTTAATGATCCGCCCTCCTCAATGTTTCTAGCAGCTCCAAAAAATCTTTTTGGTCTTTGAAGTGCGTTAGCATCCACGCCGCCTGTTAAAACTTTACCCGAGCTTGGAACAACAGCGTTATATGCTCTTCCTAATCTGGTTATCGAGTCTAACAATATTACAACATCCTTTTTATGTTCAGTAAGTCTTTTTGCTTTTTCAATAACCATTTCGGCAACAGCAACATGTCTTTGGGCAGGCTCATCAAAAGTTGAACTTATAACTTCACCTTTAACTGTTCGCTGCATGTCAGTGACTTCCTCGGGTCTTTCGTCAATTAAAAGAACCATCAAATAACACTCTGGATGATTTGCGGTTATAGAATTCGCTATACTTTGTAAAATCATAGTCTTCCCTGCTTTTGGAGGAGAAATAATTAGTGATCTTTGACCTTTACCGATTGGGCTGACTAAATCAATTAATCTTGGTGTTAAATCAGGTTTTTTTTCTATCTTAGTGCTCTCTACTTCCATGACAAGCTGCTTATTTGGATATAATGGTGTTAAGTTATCAAATGCTATTTTATGTCGTGCTTTTTCTGGATTCTCAAAATTTATTTTACTTACTTGAAGTAAAGCAAAGTATCTCTCTCCATCTTTTGGAGCTCTTACAGGGCCTTCAACAGTGTCACCTGTTCTTAGACCAAAGCGCCTAATTTGACTTGGGCTAATATAAATATCATCAGGGCCAGGCAGATAATTGGACTCCATTGCCCTTAAAAATCCAAATCCATCCTGGAGAAGTTGTAAAACACCTCCACCAGTTATCTCCTCTCCCTTGTCAGCTAATTTTTTTAATATTGCAAATAAAATTTCTTGTTTTCTTAAGGTACTTGCGTTTTCTATACCAAGCTCTTCAGCTTGACTAATAAGGTTCTCTGATGTTTTTTTTTTGAGTTCTTGAATGTTCATAGTGAGGGGATTTGATTAAGATATAAATAATATATATACATTTTTACTTTTTTCAAGACTAGATAGGCTTAAAAACTACAATAAATATAATTAAAATTAGCAAAATAGTAGGAACCTCGTTGAAAATCCTAAAAAACCTTGAAGATTTAGTGTTTATATCTAATTTAAAATTTTTAAGACAACTTCCCAAATAAAAATGGTAAATTGTTAATATTGTTACTAATATTAACTTAGCTTTTAACCAGTGAGTAGAAAGTTGGTCAAAACCAATACTACCAATTAAGAGTAGGCCAAAAATCCACGATAAAATCATAGCAGGAGACATAATATAAAAATAAAGCTTTCTCTCCATGGTCTTAAATACTTCAGAAATATTTTTATCGAGATTATTTTCAGTGTGATAAACAAAGATTCTTGGCAAATATAATAATCCCGCCATCCAGGAAATAACTGCTATTAAATGTATCGCTTTATAAACAAGATAGGTATTCATTATTTTTTTAAATATTGATTTATCAAATTATCAAATAAATTTATGTGATCATTGTTATCATTCAGACATGGTATTAAATCAAAATTTTCTCCCCCTGAATTCATGAAACTTTCTTTTCCTTGAATTAAAATTTCTTCTAAGGTTTCAACACAATCCGAGGAAAATCCCGGACATATAACAAGAATATTTTTTTTTCCTTCTTTTGGTAAAGTTTCAAAAGTTTTATCTGTGTAAGGTTTTAACCATTCCTGGGGGCCAAAACGAGATTGGAAAGTAGTGATTATTGGCACTTTATTAAATTTCTCAGTTATAAGTCTTGAGGTTTTTTGACAATAACATTGATAAGGATCCCCTTTGTCAAAATATTTTTTTGGTATCCCATGATAAGATGCAACTATTAAATCTGGTTTCCAATTTATTTCAGATATTTTCTTATTAATACTGTTTACCAAGGCATTAATATACAAAGGGTTTGATTCGTAATGTGGAATAATTTGTAAACTTGGTTGCCATCTCATTTGCATCAAACATCTATATACTTCATCACAAACAGTTGCTGTTGTTGCTGCTGCATACTGAGGATATAATGGTAATATAATTAAATTTTCACAACCGTTTTTATGTAATTTATTAATTTTTTCTTTTATACTCGGATCCCCATACCTCATTGCATAATCTATAATTAAATTTTCATTACCTATTTTTTTAGAGAGTTTTTCTAACTGACATTTCGTAAAATATTTTAACGGGGACATATTAATATCTTTCATCCATATTTCTTTATATGCTTTGGCTGTTTTGGATGGCCTAAATGTAAGGATAAAAATATTTAAGATAAATTTCCATATTATGGGATTAACTTCAATTACTCTTCTATCTGATAAAAACTCTTTTAAATATTTTCTAATATCTAACCAGCTTGTCGAGTTTGGTGTTCCTAAATTAACTAGAAGGATTCCTGTTTTTCCAAAATTTATTTTAGGATGTATAGAGTTCATTGATTTAAAAATTACTTTTAATTATTTTTTACAATATTTACAAGATATTCTACCATTTTTGGATCTGTTTCGGGAAGGACACCGTGTCCTAAATTAAATATATATGGGTGGTTTTTAAATATATTTATATATTTTAAAGCTTCTTTTTTAATTTGATCTTTATCTTTAAGTAAAATCTTTGGATCTAATCCTCCTTGTATTGGAATATTGATATCATTTAATATATCACTTGGTTCAATACTGTAATCAATACTTAGTACACTTGGTTTTACATAATTAGTAAACTCTTTATAATTTTTAATATCTTTTGGAAAGCAGATAACTGGAGTATCTAAACTTTTAACATAATCAACAATTTTCTTAGTTGGAGCATATATAAATTCTTCTAAATCTTTTTCTTCAACAAGACCTGCCCAACTGTCAAATACTTGAATTATAGTCGCTCCACTTTTTATTTGATTTAAAATATGAATTTTTGAAAACGAATTAATTACTTCAAGAAGATCTTTAAACATTTTTTTTTTATCAAAAAAATTTTTTTTTAGCCCTTTTTTTGGAGAAATATTATTAATCATGTAAACTAATAAAGTCCATGGCGCTCCAACAAATCCTATTAAATCTTTATTAAAAATTAAATTATTTTTTGAAGTTATTTTTAATGATTTATAAATAGGATTAAGTGCACTTGTAAATTTTTCAGAATTAAAATTTAAAATTTCATTTAATTCTATATTACTTAATTTAGGTCCTAATCCTTTTGAAAAAGTAACTGATTGACCTAATCCATAAGGAATCATTAATATATCAGAAAAGATTATAGCAGCATCTAAATTGAATCTTTTAAGTGGTTGTAAAGTTATTTCTGGAACTAATTTTTCATTTAAACACAATTTGATAAAATCTTTATTGTTTTTACGTATATTTCTAAATTCAGGTAAATATCTTCCTGCTTGTCTCATTATCCAAATAGGATTGATATTTTTATCTTTTTTTAAAATACAAGTTTGAATAGGAGTCATATTAAAAATATATATATTTATTAGTATTAGTTGTTTGTCCTGTTAATAAAGTTAGTTATTATTTATTCATTTTTCATACACAAATTATACACATTTTAAATTATTAACTATTTGTTAAAAATTCTAATATTTTAGCAAATTGGATGATTTTATGTACATTTATGAATAATACTTATAAACATGTTTAAAATTGTTAATTAAAAAGGCTTTTTTCACTAAAAAAACTTTAAAATTAAATTTTATTTGAAATAAGCTTATTATTAAGATTTTATAAACGTTTTATACATGAGTAATCCATATCAGGTTTATTTAGTTTCAGATTCGACAGGTGAAACCTTAGATAGAATCTTTTTAGCTTTAAAAGCTCAATTTAAAAATATTGAATATCAAACTCATCATTTTTCTTTCACTAGAACAGAAAATCAAATTTTACGTATTTTAGAAACCTGTAAAAAGAAGGAAAAATCTCTTATTCTTTATACTGTTGTAGACAATAATCTTTCAAAATTTTTACAAGAAAAAGCAAATGAAAAAAAAATTCCTTGCTTTGGAGTGTTAGGGGATTTAATTATAAGTTTCTCAAAATTATTAAATCAAAAAGCCTCATATAAACCTAGTGGACAGCATATTTTGAATGAAGAATATTATAATAGAATAGAAGCAATACAATTTACAATGAATCATGATGATGGAAATTCTATTAATGATATTGAAAAATCAGATATCATATTATTGGGTGTTAGCAGAACTAGCAAAACGCCAACATCTATTTATCTTGCAAACAAAGGATACAAAGTATCAAATATACCATTGATTAATGAAAATTCTGTCCCGAACATATTAAAAAAAAATAATGATAAAAATTGTGTCATTGGATTAACAGCAGAACCTGGTCGTTTGGTAGAAATTAGGAAAAATAGACTAAATTCTCTTAGAGAAAGTCAAAATATTAATTATATAGATGTAGAAAAAATTCAAGAAGAGGTGGATCAATCAAAAAAAACTTTTCAAAAATATAAATGGCCAACTATAGATGTAAGTAGAAAATCTGTTGAAGAGACAGCGGCATCAATAATTAAAATTTTTGAAATAAGTAAATATGATGATTAATATAATTTTAGCCTCGAAAAGCAAAGTCAGAAACGAAATTCTAAAAAAAAATAATATTAATTGTTTAGTCGAACCATCAAATATTGATGAAGAAGAAATTAAAAAATCATTACTAAAAGAGGGCGCCACACCATCTATTATATCAAAAAATTTAGCTGAAATTAAAGCAAATAAAATAAGCCAAAAAAAAAATGATTGTATTGTTATAGGCGCTGACAGCATAATAGATCTTAACGGCGAAGTAATATCCAAACCAAATGATAGAGATGAAGCAATGAATATTCTAAAAAAACTTAATGGAAAAATACATTATTTAATTAGTTCTGTTTGTATTTCTAAAAATGGATCGATGATTTGGAACTTTACTGATAAAGCAAAATTAACAATGAAAAATATGACTGAGAAAGAATTAGAGGAATATTTGTCTAAAATTGATGATAAAACTTTATATGCCTACAATGTTTATCAAATTGAAGGAGAGGGTAGAGCTTTGTTTAAAAAAATTGAGGGAAATGAAGATACTATTATGGGTCTTCCAATTAAAGAGATTAAAGACTATTTAAAAAATTATATAAACTAAAAAAAAAATAAATGAAAAAATTCTTAGTTATAGGAAACCCCATAGACCATTCACTTTCACCAAAGATACATAATCACTGGTTTAAAATTAATAAAATTAATGCGATTTATGAAAAAAAATTAGTAACCAAAAACGAAATTGAAGAAATAGTAAACAAAGTCAGAACAAAAGAGCTAAATGGTATAAATGTTACTGTTCCATTTAAAAATGCTGTTGTACCTTTTTTAGACAAATTGACTACAGACGCAAAGACTACAAAATCTGTAAATACAATTAGTCTTGAGGGAAGAGAGGTGGTGGGTCATAATACTGATGTAGCAGGCTTTGAATTGGCAATTAGATATAAAAAATTTAACGTAAGTGAGAAAATTTTTTTAATTATAGGGGCTGGAGGAGTAGTTCCTTCAATAATTTACTCATTAAAAAAGATGAAAGCAAAAAAAATTTTTATTACGAATAGAACTAGGGAAAATGCAAACAAAATAAAAAAAATATTTAAAGAAGTTGAAATTTTAGAATGGGGAGAAATATTAGATTTTGATATGGTAATAAATGCTACAAGTGTTGGGTTAAAAGAAACAGACAAAATTGATTTAAAACTAAGTAAATTTGGAAAAAATAAATTTTTTTATGATGTAATATATAAACCAAAAGAAACTTTTTTTTTAAAAGAGGCCAAATCTTTAGGAAATCAAACTGAAAACGGAAAAATGATGTTTATATATCAAGCTCATCAAGCTTTTTTTATATGGAATAAAATTTTACCTCAAATAGATCAAGAGGTAATAGATTTAGTGGGCAAATGATTAGAATAGTAATTGTAGGTGAAATAGGAAGTGGTAAAAGTTTTGCTTCCAAGTCTTTTGGTTTTCCTATTTTTAATGCAGACAAAGAAGTTTCAAAAATGTATAATAACAATAAAAAACTTTTTTTAAAGCTTCAAAGTAATTTTCCAAACTTTATTAAATCATACCCAGTTAAAAAAAAGGAAATAGCAAATGCAATTATTAAAAATAAAAAAACTATTAAAATAATTTCAAAAATAATACATCCTATTGTAAGAAAAAAGATGAATAAATTTATCAGTAGGAACAAAGATAAAAAAGCAGTAGTTCTTGATATTCCACTTTATTTTGAAAACAAAATTAATAAAAAAAAAGATGTCGTAATATATATTTATGCTGATAAATCTAAAATCTTGAAAAGGCTTAAACTACGAAAGGGTTTTAATTTTAAAATTTATTATAAGTTAAAAAAAATTCAACTTAAGAACGAGAATAAAATGAAAAAGTCAAATTTTTATATTAAAAATCACTTTAATGAAAAGCTTTTAAAAAAAGATATTAATATATTAAAATTAAAAATATTTAAAAAATGAAAGAAGTAATTTTAGATACTGAAACCACTGGACTTAATGTTTCGGACGGTCATAGGCTAGTTGAAATTGGTTGTATTGAATTGGAAAATTATATTCCAACGAAAAAACAGTTTCACTGTTATCTTAATCCTGAAAGAAAAGTTTCAGAGCAAGCTTTTAAAGTACACGGTTATTCAGACCAATTTTTATTAAATCAAAAAAAATTTAAAGATATAGTTGACCAATTTTTAAATTTTATAAAAGATAAAAAACTTATAATACACAATGCAGATTTTGATTTAGCTCACTTGAATAATGAATTATCTTTGATTGGAAAAAAAAAAATCGATAAAAAAAATGTTATAGATACCCTAAAGATAGCAAGAGAAAAATTTCCTGGCTCCCCAGTTAATCTAGATGCGCTTTGTAAAAGATATAAAATAGATAATTCAAAAAGAAAGAAACATACAGCAATAATTGACTGTGAATTACTTACTAAAGTTTACGTTAATTTAATTGATCAAAAAGAGCCATCTTTAGATTTAAAATCATTTGATCATGTAGAAATTAATAAAGATATTAAGACAAATGTTTTTTATTGTAAAAGAAAGATTGAACCTGATGAAAATGAAATAAAATTGCATAAGTTTTTTTTAAAAAGCAATCTTAAAAAAAATAATTTTAATTAAATCTTTCACTAAATAGTTTTTCAAAATCAAC
>MDSV01069020.1_pt1 | contig 10117 bp, 9 predicted proteins | sample 810851 | NCBI WGS metagenome assembly MDSV01 (sample SAMN05326640, study PRJNA326480) | marine metagenome | isolation source: seawater | place: Atlantic Ocean: North East | collected 2012
ATCTACAATTCCTTGTTGAGGATTAGATTTATCTTTAAACGAGTCCACAAAAAGTTGGCCAATAAGACCAAACAGCATAATCTGTATTCCTGTACTTATTAGCAAAGTAGATAAAACCAATAACGGTCTCGTACCAATTGCTGAGCCCATAAACCAAATACTGGAAAGATAGATTGCAATAAAAAAACCTATGATAAAAAAAAGAGCTCCAAGCTTTCCAAAAAAATGTAGCGGTCTTTTAGCAAAAGTTGTTAAAAAGAATACAGTTAATAGATCAAATAACCCTCTTAAGAATCTCGACCCGCCATATTTTGAAATACCTTTTTTTCTCTCGTGATGTTCAACCTCCACTTCACCTATAAGATACCCTTTTGAAGCAGCAAGTGCTGGTATAAATCGATGAAAATCGCCATAAACATTTATATCAGACCAAATTTCAGTTTTATAAATCTTTAGTCCACAATTGATGTCATTAAGATCTACCTTCAAAAGATATCTAACTAACTTATTGAAAAAGAATGATGGTATTTTTTTTCCAATTAGAGGGTCGTTTCTTTTTTTCTTCCATCCAGATACTAAATCATAGCCTTCATTTATTTTAGATATTAAATTTGGAAATTCTTCAGGCAGATCCTGCAAATCAGCATCCATTGTTATTATGAATTCATGTTTTGCTTCCTTGGAGCCTTCCATGAGTGCCTCACTTTTTCCCATATTGCGTCTCAGTGGAATATATATGAGTTCTGAAATTTTTTTAAGACTAATACTTTGTATAATTGAATATGTATTATCAGTACTCCCATCATCAACAAATATCACCTGCATCTCATAGTTATACTGATTAGCCACAGCTTCAAGCCTTTCAAATAAATCAATTATTGAATCTGCTTCATTAAAAGCAGGTATAAGAACACTAATAGAATAATGTTTGTTCATGAATTTAACTTGATATAATAATTTAAAAATATTATATCTTAAATGAATGAAATTAATACATAATCATTACGCATCAATATTAGGTTTCGTAGTATTTTTTGTTATTGCATTGTCAAAAATAACATTAGGTCCTGATGAGCTGACTCATCTTGAAATAGGAACAATTTTTCTAAATGAGGGTATATATACGAATACAAAAATCCATCCTTTATTAAGCATTTTTTCTGCTTCAATAAACCAACTAATTAATAGTCCATTAATGACGTATAAAATTATTTATGGCTTTACCGGTGCTCTGCTTTCTTTGAGTATTTTTAAAATACTTGAGGAGTTTATGTTGTATCAGCATGATATAAAAAAAGTACATTTTTTTGTTATTTTGACACCAGGGATATTATTATTTTCGTTATATTCAATATCAAATATCTTTTATACTGCGATTGCATATTATTCTATATATATGACCTATCTTGCATTTAAGAAAGATTCTTACATGCATTTAATTTTTGCTGGTATTCTCTTAGGCTTAAGTTACTTAGCTAGATTTGAAGGATTAATACTTTTTATATCATTAATATCTATATTAATTTTTATAAAATTATTTATTGATAGATCATTAAAAATATATTCTCAAATTATAATATTATTTTCATCCTTTTTAGTATGTGTCCTGCCATGGCATATCTATTTATTTAGTAATGATCTAATTTTTAGCAATATTATATATGGTGGATATAATTCAGGAATTTGGGAAGATGGAATTTCTAAGTTTTTAATTGGCGATAACAAAATTTTATTTGATGAATTCAATTTAATAACTCATTTTTTGATGCCTATTGGTAAAAATATAGTTTTATATTCTGAGGCTATCAGCAATGTCAGAACTTTTCCTTTCTTTTTTTTACCTTTTATAGTTTTTGGGCTATATGAATTGAAGTATAGTAATAAACTATATATATTTATCGCTCCATTTTTAGCAACTCTTACATATTTGTTCTTTTATGTTGAAGCGAGATATGTAACCGCAGCTATTCCGGTATTAAGTATTCTTGCAGGTTTAGGGATTGTAAACTTACTTAAAAACCATATAACAAAAATTAACTTCTACCACATCATCACTTTAGTTATCTTTATGGATGTTATTTTTGGAATATTATGGATTTTTGCAGAACATTGATAAAAATAACTATTTCTTTAACAATGTAAATGCAATCAAAGAAATAAATAAATCTCCTATTATTTTTAGAATCCATGCCTCATATCCATTGATGTAAAACATTAAAAGCTTAAGTGACGTGGATGATGCTAAGGGATTTATCAAAGCAATTGCAAAAAATTTTAAATAAAAGTTTTTTGAGTCTCTGAAAACTGTTTTTCTCACTAGAATGGAAAAGAATATAGATAAAGTTCCCCTTAAAATTGTATTTAACCAGAAAATGTCAAACGGCCAGTCTAAATAAAAGTATTTAAATAACAAAATCTCAAAAATATAAAAAATAGAATTTAAAAAATAATAGATCAATAGCTCTTTCATTAAATATAAATGTTCACATTAAAATATTTGAAAGATTCATATTTAATTTAATTCTTAGATTTAAATAAATCTTCAAGTATTATTAGCCCATTTAAAAGTTTTTGACCTTTAGCCTTTGAATAATCTGAATAAATTATAGTCATAGGCATTTCTTTATATTTAATATTTTTTTTTGAAACCTCATTGATGATTTGTGATTCAAATCCAAATCCATCAATTGTAATTTTAATATTATCTAGACAAGACTTTTTATATGCTTTTAATCCATTATGAGCATCTGTAAGATTTATATTGCTTAACTTTCTAGTAAAAACAACAACAATTTTTAAAACAATCCTTTTGATTAGGGATATATTACTTTGATCTTCTAAAAATCTTGATCCGAAAATTATTTCTTCTTCACATCTGAGTATTTCATTTGCAAAAGTCTTTGCATCAGAAACTAAATGCTGTCCATCGGCATCAAAAGTTATTACAGCCTCTGCATCATCTATATTTTTAATCCATTCTAAACCAGTCGAAATAGCTGCTCCTTGTCCTAAATTTAAAATATGCTTTATATGTATAACATTTAAAGAATCAAGAATATCTCCTGTTAAGTCAGTTGATCCATCATTAACAACCACTATATTTTCAAATGAAGTTTTTAGATCCTCAACAACATCTTTTATTTTATTTTCCTCATTAAAAACAGGTATTAAAATGTATACATTACCATTCATAGCTATATTATATAGTTGATACTATTTACAAGTAACTTTAAATGGAAATACTTATCACTGGATCTGCTGGGTTAATCGCCTCTCCACTTTGCCATAAGCTAATATTAAATGGCCATAGTGTTATTGGTATTGATAGCTTCATAAATTCAAATAGTATTAATACTAATATGCTAAAAATTAAATTTCCCAAAAAATTTAAATTTTTTGAAATTGATCTTTCATTAGATTCAGAGCAACTTGTAGATATATTGTACAAATATAAACCTTGTATTGTTATACACTTGGCGGCTTTAAAATCAATCGAAGACTCAATGCGTTATCCAGAAAAATATTGGAAAAATAATATCAAATCAACCTTTAATATTCTGGATGCTATGAAAAAAGCAGGCTGTAAAAACCTTATTTATAGCTCTTCTGCTGCGGTGTATGGAAATCAAGAAAACCAACCAATAAAAGAGGATACAGAATTAAAACCAATTTCAACTTATGGTGAAACAAAACTGGAATGTGAAAAATTGGTGACTATGGCTTCAAAGAAAGATGACATAAAAGCAATTTCCTTAAGATACTTTAACCCAATCGGTTCATATTCTGGTGAAAAATTTCATGATTTTCTTCCAAAAGAGAAAGGTACAATAATGCAAGAAATAATTAAATCTGCAATAGGGATTAATAAAGCTATAGAAATATATGGCAACTCATATCCTACAAAAGATGGAACTTGTGAAAGAGATTTTATACATATTGATGATTTAATCGATGCTCATATACAATCTATAGATTCAATTGAAAGTATTTCAGGCCATCAAATTTACAATGTTGGTACAGGGAATTCTATTTCAATTCTAGAGCTTATAGAAAATTTTATTAATTTTAATAATATAAATATAAATTATACTTTTGCAGAAAAGATACCAGGCGATATTCATACCAGTTTTGCCGATGTTTCAAAAATAAACAAAGGTCTTAATTGGCAATCTAAAAAAACTCTTAAGAATATGGTTGAAGATTCTTGGAGGCCTTTTCTGTAAAACTAGTCAATCAATATCTTTGTTGTTTAAGATAGCAATCTCTTTAACTAAAAAAGAAATTTTTTTATTTAGCTCATCAAAACGGTTAAGAGTATACCCAACAAATAAAAAAACCGTAAGTAGTGTAAGGTATAAATATAAATCAGCCTCTCTCATGCCCAAAAAGTCTGATATCAATATAGAGTATCTTGTTCCGGCTACAGATAGCATACCTAAAAAAGAACCAGAAATAAAAAAAATTTTAGCTAAAATGCTTGGGAATGGTCTAAACAGACTGTATGCAAAAACTAAAATAAAAAAGATTAATAATAAGATTTTAAAAAATGGCATTATATTTAAATATTAACAAAAAATATTAATCATATTGTATTTTATTTTCATTTTTAAAGCCCTCTGACCATGAAATAATAATAATCAAGTATATTGATAACATATTAAACATATAAAATGCATTAGCTGTTAAAGATAATGTAAGCAATATCAATGGCATTACTTTTCTTGCTTGAGTAAAAAAAGAATTTTTATTAGTATTTTTAGATTTTTTAATAGTACAAAAAAGGAATAAAAAGAAAAAAAATGTTCCGATAAGCCCTGTTTCAACCCACAATTGAATTATGCCGTTATCTGGTATGAAATTATGTGCATATGGTGCTCCCCAAAAACCAGTGCCAATAAAGAAGTTTTCTTGTATTAACTGTATGCCAAATATGGTTTTAGCAAGTCTTTCAGTAAAAGAGTAGTCTAAGCCTCCTATTTCAAGGTCTGCTAAAAATGATGAGCCAATTGCTTCAGCCCAGCGTGTGCCTAATCCAGCAGTAATTTCAACGGTATCTCTATTAAATGTTGAATCAAAATCAATAACAGATGGAAGCATAAAGATACCAAAAATTAATATAGATAACATTAAAAATTTAGTACTTTTGCTAGATCTAAAAATAAATATCGCATACAAAAAGAGAGTTAATAAACCTAATATTAAAGTCCTTTTTTCACACATGAAAATTGCAATTATTCCTAAAATGAATGCAGCTATTAACATATTCAAATTCTTTGCATTGTTTATTGTCTGAGTGAAGTGAATTGATATATATGAGACTATCAGCAATATAATTCCATAAAATTGAACTCTATCTGGAATTATTGATGAAAATAGATATAACTCGAAATTTTTGATAAGAATTGAATTAATAATACCTATCAGAGATGCAAATATAATTGTGAGTGCTGAAGTGTAAAGTATTTGAGCAGTATTACCTCCATATAAGAAAAATAATCTACAAAAAAATAAAATAAAAAGAACTTGAAAAAGTTTTAAAAAATACAAACATAGAATAATAAACTGAGATGATGTATATAAATTAAAATTTAAAATGATTGAGACTAAGCATATTAGTAAAAAGAGACAATAAGATATAAAAATTGGTTTGTAAGGAATTACTAAATTTAATTTTTCTTTTTTAAAATTTGATATTACAAAACACATTAATATTAACCAGAGAATATCAAATAATTTAATGCCTACTGCCTGACTGGTTCCAAAATCATAATTATCTTCACGAGATCCTGCATATCCAATTCTCTCCTCTCCGCTAGCTCCAATACCAGATAAATTTATCTCAAAATTGAATACCAAAGCAGGTATTAATAATAAAAAAATTGTTTTGAAAATGGTGCTTATGTTTATGCGCCAAATGCTTTTCATTAAAGTCTTTTGATATTTTTGCTTTCAGGAAACGCTGACTTGAAGTCAAATATAATTGGTTGATTCTTGCAAAGTAGCTCAAGTTCCTCATGACCTTTTTTAATAAATATTTCGTGAGGCACTGCAACAAAAACTGCGTCATAATATGATTTTTTTGGAGTTATTAAATCTAGATCATAAAATTTCTTTACTTCGATTGGATCGCATAATGGATCATAGATCTGAACATCTGCTCCGTATGAATTGAATGTATTAATTAAATCATAAATTTTCGTATTGCGAATATCTGAAGTGTTTTCTTTAAAACTAAAACCAACTATGAGCAACTTAGCCCCCCTAAGAGGAGTTTTATTTTTAGATAAACTTTTTTCAACCCATTTAGTAAGAGTATAGTACATAGCATTGTTGGTTTCTCTTGCAGCTTTAGCAATTTTAGGGTCCATTCCAATTAATTCAGCTTTATGTATGAAGTAATAAGGATCAACACTTATGCAGTGTCCGCCAACTAATCCAGGTCTAAAAGGTAAAAAGTTCCATTTAGTGCTTGCTGCCTCTATAACATCATTACTATTGATATCGCACATCTCTAAAAAAGAAGAATATTCATTAATAATAGCAATATTTATGTCTCTTTGAATATTCTCAATTAATTTTGCTGCTTCAGCAACCTTTATGCTTGATGCTCGATACGTACCTGCAACTATTATAGTTTCATATAATTCAGCTACCTGATTCAAAATATTACCAGAAGATGCTGAAACTATTTTAACTGTATTTGTAAGAGTTCTTACCTTATCTCCTGGATTAATTCTCTCTGGGCTATATCCACAATGAAAATCTTTTTTATATACTAAACCAGATTTAGCTTCTATTATTGGAATGCAATCATCTTCTGTTGCACCTGGATATACTGTTGACTCATAAATCACAATTCCACCATTGCTAATATATTTGCCAACGATTTTACTTGCTGAAATAAGTGGCGATAAGTCTGGAATGTTATTATCACCAACAGGCGTTGGAACAGTAACGATGAATATATCTGAATTTTTTAATATGGATGGATCGGCGCTATAATGAATATTACTACTAACTTCGATTAATTGAGATTGCTCTATTTCATTATTTCTATCAACACTATTATTTAACTCATTTATTCTTTCAACAAAAGGGTCGTATACAAATACCTTTCTCTTTTTTGCGAACTCTACAGCTAAAGGCAAACCAACATATCCACAACCAATAATTGCAATTTTATTATCTTTTTTAATCATACAGAACCATAAATATTTATTAGTTTATTCCGAATAAATCTCGCGAAAACACTTTTTCTTTAACATCTTCCAATTCATCAGCCAATCTGTTTGCAACAATTACATCTGAAGAAGCTTTAAAAAATTCTATTTTATCTTCTACATTAAATCCATTGAACCTTTTTTCTTGACAATATGGCTCATATATAATTATTTCTTTGCCTTTCTTCTGAACTCTTTCCATAATCCCTTGAATTGCAGAATCTCTAAAATTATCTGAGCCCTCCTTCATTATCAATCTATAAAAACCTACTTTTTTTGGATTATTGAGTAATATTCTTTCTGAAATAAAATCTTTTCGTATTTCATTTGAAGAGACAATTGAAGATATTAAGCTCTGGGGTATGTCTATAAAGTCTGCTAATAATTGTTTTGTATCTTTAGGCAAACAATAACCACCATAACCAAAAGAGGGATTATTATATCCCTCACCTATTCTTTTATCTAAAGAAATGCCTTTAATAATATTTGCAGCATTCATGTCTGAAGCTAATGCATAGCTATCAAGCTCATTAAAAAAAGAAACCCTCATCGCAAGATATGTATTTGCAAAAAGTTTAATAGCTTCTGCTTCAGATGATGACATATAAAGGGTTGCAATATCATTTTCAAGAGATGCCTCAAGCATAATATCTGCAAACTCTGAAGCGTGCTTTTTCTTACTACCAATTATTATTCTTGACGGATGCAAATTATCATATAACGCTTGACCCTCTCTTAAAAATTCAGGTGAAAAGATAATTTTATTGCTTGGATATTTTTTATTTAGACTTTCAGTGTATCCAACAGGTATGGTAGATTTTATAACTATTAAAGGATTAGCCTCACTTTTAAAAATATCTCTGATAACATTATCTATAGAGGATGTGTCGAAATAATTAATATCAGGATTATAATTTGTAGGAGTTGCAATTATAACAATCTCACTATCTTTATAAGCTTCTTTTGAATCCATAGTTGCATTAATAGATAAATCCTTACTATTTAGAAAATCTTGTATATGTGCATCTTCAACTGTTGATATCTTTGAGTTAATTTTTTTTACTCTAGATTCGTCTATATCTAAAACTGTTATTTCATTATGCTGAGCAAGAAGAACAGAAATTGACATTCCTACATAACCAGAACCAACAACAACAATTTTCTTCAAGATGTTTTACTCCTAGCTAAAAATCAGAATTTTTTTTGCTATAAAATAGATAGGTCGTTAATACATACATAATTGATAACATAAAGCCTAAAAGTGTTCCAACTATGCAAATAATTGATCGCCTTGGCCCTGACTTTACTTCGGGTATAAAAGAAGGATCTATTGGCCCTAACAAATAATCTTCTTTTAAGTTTGCCAACATGTTTGTATTTAATTGAACTTCTATTAACTTATTTATAGAGTCCCTTATATCTTTTTCAGAAACTTTCTGCAATTGAGAGTATAGGTAGTTCAACGAAGACTCTGATTCAGCAAGATCTTGTTTTTTTGTAATTTTATTAATTTCTGACGTTATTAAATTAATAAATTCATAAGCAAACACCGGCGATTCGTGTTTAAAAGATATAGATATAAAACCTGTTTTTTTACTTAAAGTAATATCTAAATTTTTTAATACCTCTTTATGAACTTCTAAATAAGATGGAACTACATTTCTTCCAGCTGGAGCTGCTCTAACCCATTGTTTTTTTTCTGAATCAAATAATTCACTATCATATACAATCTTTCCTGTAGTTTTGTCTATTGATTTCGTAGCTATTAATTTTTCTGTTATGCCTGGAAAACTATTTATGTGCTTTGTGAATTCTTTTGATTTCATAAGCTCAATTGCATAATTTGCTTTAGTTGAGCCTTGCCCGCCTGGAACCGAAACGCCTACAAGATTTGCTAATCCTCCAAATTGTGATGTTATGTTAGATAAAGCAGATGATGGGGATGAATCTTCGGTTAGCTTTAACTTTGTATTTGATTCATATATGTTGGGCAAACTGAGACTGTAAAAAATTGAGGCAATTGAAAAAACTAAAGTAATAAATACAATTAAATATTTTTTTCTAAGAATTGATTGAATGATATCGCTTAAATCGAAAAAAGTATCTTCGTAATATTTATTTTCTTCATTCATATAATTAATGCTGGTACCCGGAGCCGGACTTGAACCGGCACGCTATTTCTAGCGAGGGATTTTAAGTCCCTTGTGTCTACCAATTCCACCACCCGGGCTTATGGTTCTAAATATGTGCATATTATACTTCATTTTTAATATACGGTAGCTATATTTGGAGGCTGAAGCCGGAATCGAACCGGCGTAAACGGCTTTGCAGGCCGCTGCATAACCACTCTGCCATCCAGCCTAATTTTGCAGTGTGTATTGTATACATCTTATATTAAAAAAGTAGAAAATTAATTTTTTAAACTGTTAATTGTATAGATATATCCGGTATAAATTGTTATTAATAATGATAGAAATAAAAACATATCTCCAAATAATATCAACAACATGTTATTTAAAGTTAAGCCAAACAAATAGATACTTATAGTAAAAAGTTGAACACTTGTTTTAATCTTTGCTAAAAATGTTACTTTTGTAGCATCTGATCTTCCGCTCCTTGCATTGAAGTCTCGCAATGCACCCACCCAGATTTCTCTTGTTATGATCAAAGACGCCATGAAAGCTATGAAATAACTTGTTAAATTTACCGAAAGTCCAAATAAAACAAAAACTATCAATATTTTATCTGCAATTGGGTCTAAAATTTCTCCTATTTGAGAGGTTAAATTATATTTTCTTGCTAAGTAGCCATCAAAATAATCAGTTACTCCGGCTACAAAAAATAAAATAAAAGCAAGAAAGTATCCTTCTGGCCTAGTTAATAATAAAAAAATAATA
>MDSV01123935.1_pt1 | contig 10117 bp, 11 predicted proteins | sample 810851 | NCBI WGS metagenome assembly MDSV01 (sample SAMN05326640, study PRJNA326480) | marine metagenome | isolation source: seawater | place: Atlantic Ocean: North East | collected 2012
GGCACGCGATAATGCGCGCCGCCGCTTATATTACAGCACTTTGCATTTTAGCACATTGCGCTGCAGCCCCCGACAGCGCCTTTCCCGCCGCGCCGCCGCTTATATTACAGCACTTTGCATTTAGCACATTGCGCTGCAGCCCCCGACAGCGCCTTTCCCGCCGCGCCGCCTGTGCGTATTTATTGAGCCAAGTATGAATTAGTGGACACTGCAGGTCGCAGAGCACACCCGGGAGCACGCGGGATGCTACAGGACACGACTGGGGTGTGCATGTACGTGATGAATCTTGAGATGCAGCGCACTCGCGCCCTCGAGCTGTACTACCGTCGTTTCTTGCTTGCACACCCGACTGCGCCCCCCCTACACAGCCACGACTTCCCCTTGCATGCCGCAGAGCGCTTCCTGAGCGAGAACATGGCGGCCCACGACGACAACCAAGAGCTCATGGACATCCTCGTGCGCCAATTTTACGCCAAGCAGCGTGCGCGTGGGAGCGCGCCGCGCGTGGAAGCGCCGCCGACGCGCGCAGTGTGGCCGCACTCGCGCATGTGAACCCGTACTCGCGCTGGGTCGGCGAGCAAGACGCATCAACGCTGAGAGCCCAGCGCAACAAGCGTGTGATAGGTTGAAGAATAAATCAAATTTATGGTACAACAAATCCGATTGTCGTTACGACTAAAAGCAAAGCTCTAACGCTGCGTGCACACAAAATCAAAGTCGAGGTCATGATGATCATCCAGCAACCACTGCGCTCGCGAGCACATGCACATGCGTGCGCGTCGATGTTATGTGGGTCCCTTTTGTACGCGGGTCGGCACTCGCACATGAGCGTTGAGCTGTTTGCCGCACGTGCGGCTACTCTGCAGCGACAGCGGGCGTGGTGTCTGCTGCCAACTGCTCGGCCTTCCATATCTCATAGTTGCAGCGCATGACCTGCGCGTTCAGCTTGGTGATGGTGCAGCTTACACTCAGAATCTTGCCATTGTTCTTGATAATCTGGAGGCGGCGCTGCTTGATCTTGCACGCCTTGGACAAAAACGCGCCGGGCTCCGCCGATGCGCCGTTGGCAGACGCCCGCTTCTTGCCAGACCCCTTGGGCGCCTTTTGCGGCGAGGACTCGCTGAGGTCTTGCTCGAGGAAGTCCTTCATGTCGTCGAGCGAGTCGTATCCAGACGGCGATGCCATACGAGTACACTGCAACATTTTGCTGGCTTAAAGTGCATGCCAATGTTTTTTTGGCCAGTGGTCCACGCACGCGCACAAGACCGGCACGTGCCGCGAACCCAATTCACCCTGCCCTGTGGGCGTTCAGGAGCGTTCCAGGCGAGACACAAAGTATACTACCTCCCGGGTTCCGGTCCCGCGCCGGCGCGGTGCAAGCGTGCTTCTGCGACCCCGCGCTGTAGGAAGCAGTGCGTGGCCTCCCGGGTTCCGGTCCCGCGCCGGCGCGGTGCAAGCGTGCTTCTGCGACCCCGCGCTGTAGGAAGCAGTGCGCGGCCTCCCGGGTTCCGGTCGCGCGCAGGCCCGCGCGCTGTAGCAAGTAGTCAGCAGGGTATGGCGTATGATTGAGGCAAAACAGAAAGCATACTACTCTTACCGCGCGCGGGACCGTGCCGGCATGGCGCGTCGACGGGACCGCCGGAGTGCAAAATGTCGGCGCACGCTGTACCAAGCATGGCGCAGGTAGAGTGCTACGTGGACTTTAAGGTGCTAAACAGCGTCTCCGAGGGCTTGTACGAGAAGCAGCTCAAGTACGAAGTTGAGCAACAGGTGGCCGCGTCCGCGCAGGCACTTGAGGGACACCAAAAAGTGCGTGCGTTTACCGAGCACTACCTCCAGTACATGCAGGTCTTGGGCCGCCGGGACCAGTCTGGGTTGTCCCTGCTTTGCCGCACGCTGCCGGAGATGGCGCCGATTGCGAAGCGCGACCTAAGATTATTCGTGGGCACCTGCGACATTATGGGCTACGAGAACCGCCCGTGCTTCGAGATACGGTTCACGCGACCGCATCGAAAGCCGATGGTCGTGCACCACTCGCTGCTAAACCACTGCCAGCAACTGTGGGCCATCGTGCACTACGACGTCGTCCTGCAGACCGCAGTCGACCTCTTCCTGCATGATAGATCCACACACTCCCTCGGTGCCGTTTGCGTCGCGTGGAAGACGTCGGACGACCGCACGAAACTCGCGAATTTTACGTGCATGCTGCTGCACAACGTGTACGAAGTCTTTGTACAGAACAACAACGGGACGTGCACGGTGTAGAGGGCCTGGCGCGGTGATCGGCCGCCTTACCGCTCACGGAGATCTACACGAGTAATTTGGTTTCGAGAAGGCAGCCCAAAGGAGGCTGACCGCATCGTAGCGTGGTACAAACTAGACCGCTCACGGAGATCTACACGAGTAATTTGGTTTCGAGAAGGCAGCCCAAAAGAGAGTGCCCGCATCGTAGCGTGGTACAAACTAGACCGCTCACGGAGATCTACACAAGTAATTTGGTTTCGAAAAGGCAGCCCAAAGGAGGGTGACCGCATCGTAGCGTGGTACAAATTAGAATGCGAGCGGGGTTTAAGCAGTGGCTTCACGCAAAATTACTCCTCCAGATCTCAAGGCATGCAATCACCGCACCCGCGCTACAGCGACTCAAGCGGCCGCACGCGCGCGTCCGCTGGGCGGCAAAACAGCACACAAGAGGTGCTCTGCACGGTATACCGCGGTGTAAAAACCACACTGCTATATAAACAAACATAAAAACCGGTGTTGATGTCGAAATGGTTAACCAGCGTGCATGCAGTTTTGAATCACCCGCAGTCGCTCGTGTACGATGTACCGAGCGGCGTGTTCCGGAGGCAGCACGCGCCGCACAACGAGACGGGCGCCGAGTGCATCACGTCTGCCACCACCATCCCCAGGGAACTGCTTGCCGACACGCACTTCCTCGCGGCAACATACGTTGCGCTGCTGCGCCTGGGGATCACGGTGCATGCGCTCGATGTCGCGCTGCTATGCCAACGACAGAGCCCCCTCGGCCTGCGCTGTGACATTGTCGGCTCTAAGCGCGGCGCGATTGTGTTCGTGTTTGCGTGCATGAGCAGCGACGTCCAGAAGCGTGTGCGCGCGCACGCCCGAAGAGTGCTCGACGTCGCCCAGAACATGCTCAAAGGCCAGCGGCACATGTGTGTCCATCTGCTGTTGTGGGACAAATGGCGTCTGAACAACAAAATAAAGCTCCGCAAGTGCGCCGTCTGACGCAGCGGCGCGCGCCGGGCACGAGAGAACCGCAAACGCCGTTGCTTTTTAAGCAACCGTCGCGACCCTCGCATCTATTTGTACCATAGGTTTGATTGGGTATTTGACCTGCCACGCGCGGTCCCGTGCACATTACCACACGCGAATATTGCAGGGCGCGCAGCGTTCGTGAGAAATCTGCTCTGAATTTATTTCGCACATGATAAATCACACATGATAAAAGCAAAGTGTCTTCTCTCTGGCAACAAAAACAAATGTCGGCACGCGGTGTTGACGACGGCGACTGTGCGATCACAGAAGCCGACTTGATACTCGGAATGATGGAAGAGTTTGCAGACAAGAAAAGCAACGTCGCGCTGGACATCTTCCCTGATGCCAACTTTTCCAACACGGCATGCTTTGCAAACTGCGAGCAAATGGTGCCGAGAGTTACAAAAAAAGAAGACATGCTTCTCTCAGACAACATGATACCACGTCGAGAAAACAGTGCAGACGAAGGGATCATGGATGAAGTAGACATCCTATCCACAGAGGACATCCTGTGCGAGGGTAGGCATGGCACAGATAACAAGGGCGTGGGATTAATGAGCACAGTCCAGGGGGAGCAAAGTAGCAGCGGGACGCAAGAGGACTTTGCAAACATGGTAGACGTGAACCTTTTGATAGACACTGAGTTGGATATATTTGAGAATAATTATGCAAGGGGGGCTGCGACTGATATGGGCAACGTAAACTCCACGCCTAGAGAGGAGGAGGAGGAGGAGAAGTTCATCAGCGAGAGCAAGACAGAGGTAAGGGAGGTGAAGAAGAGGAAGCGTATGCTCGCGAATAGGGAATCTGCGAAATTGAGCAGACTGCGGAAGAAGCAATTGATGGAAACACTGGAGAAGCAGGTTGAAGATGAAAGGCAGAAAGTAAAGAAGCTGGAGAAGGAGATTGAAGATGAAAGGGAGAAAGCAAAGGAGATGAAAAGGGCGCACGAAAAAGAAGTAAGCAGCCTTATGGCCCAGCTTGAAAACATGAGGGTGCAGGTAGAGGCTGTAAGGAATGAGCAGCAAGAGGGGGGTGGTGGGGTGTAGGTGATGTTACACAAGGAGTACGGAGAAAATAGGGACCGTATTTTGGGTATAAGAAGCCACAACGGCTATCGTTTTTTTGTACGATAAATTTGATCCTTGAACCTATTATGCCTTTTGTCAGACCGCTTACGGAGATCTACACGAGTAATTTGGGTTTGAGAAGGGAGCCCAAAAGAGGGTGACCGCATCGTAGCGTGGGTTTGAGCACGTGAGCGGGGTGTTCCATTCCGGAAGCAAGATTCAAGGTAGGCATTGTTTTATTGAGAGCAAGTTTTGGGTGCAGCACAAAAATGACTCGCGGTGTGCTACTAAACGTCGGGGGTCTCGAGCATCTTCTCAATTTCGATTTCATGGCGCGTGTTCTGCAGCTTGAGCATGTCGCAGCGCACTGTGTGCCCCTTCATCTTGCGCTCCAGCGTCAAGCGCATGCTCTTTAAACGCTGCGTGCGCTCCACGGACGTCTCGGTCTTGTTGCGAATGGCATCTCGAACGTTGATCCGCTCCATCTTTTTTTTGGCATCAATTCCAGCTGTTGGTTGCGCCGGCATCGTTTCGGCTGCCCGGCGCGGCAGCTGCACACTTTGTTCTGGTTTTTATTTTCCACGTGTGGTGCCTGCGCTGCAAGTCTTTGGGTCTAGGGCGGGGTTGGAATTTTTATTCGACGGGGCCGCCCGCAGCAGCCACGCGCACACGCCGGCGGGCGCCCTGGTGCGGGGCAGCCCCTCTGGGGGGCTCGGAGTCCGGCGCTAAAGCCCCCGCCGTGTGGAGCGCACGCCGCACGCACGCCTGCAGTTTCGAGCACGCCTTGTGCTGCACCATGCGCCGCAGAAAGGCATGCACGAGGGCGTCGCGTTCGATGCGCCTGTGCGGGGCCACTGCGCGCCACCAGCGCTGCACCCAGACCGCGCAGTTGGCGCGGCGCGCCTTTGCCGATGGTGCGGCCGCGCGCCACCAGCGCTGCAGCCTCGACGCGGCATTGGCCCGACGCGCGCTATAGGCCCGGTGTGTGTGCGCGCAGTAAACAAGCACCAGCAGCAGCATGACGGCATCGACCGAGGAGTGTTGCGCGCGCCGGAGCGTCGCGAGTATGTCCGCCAACACTCGGCCGTCGCTCGTGCATGTCAGGTATGCCACGCCCCCGAGAACCACGGTGCAAAGCGCGTCGCCGCGCGGGCGCGTCTGCTGCATGCCGCGTGCCGTCCCCTGAGCTGGGCCGCGCCTGTGCTGCGTCGTCGCATTTTAGCACATGATAACCCGCTGTGAAAATGTGCGATTTCTGCACACCCACACACACACAATTCTGAGCTCAGGCCAGCAAAAGGTCCCGGTACAAACGGTCACCATACCAAATTGATCCTAGGAATCTCCCGCTCGGGTGGTCTCTTTTCACCAAGCATTGCGTAGGTCCGGTTCTTGGTTGCTTCTAGGTGTCTTTTTGAAATTAGCCTCGTAGAGTAATGTAAGACACCTGTTCTCAAAAAGAGACCGACAATTTAATTCAGACTATGACTACACCACGCGATATACCAATAAACAATTATCACACACCGCCCGGGGGTGGGGCTCGAACCCACTGCACACCGTTTGTGCCCCGCTGTTTTACGGTTTTCTCCGAAAAAACCCGAGCGCAAAGCGTGTAGAGACATCACAAAACGCTCGGGATGTCTGTGCCGAGCGCCGGCACCCGTCGCTGCAACGCCCAGGTGCCAAAGTTAAAGCACCTTGTGCTTGAACAGCCTCACCAGATGTAAAGCACCTTGTGCTTGAACAGCCTCACCAGATGTGAAGCACCTTGTGCTTGGACAGCCTCACCAGATGTGAAGCACCTTGTGCTTGGACAGCCTCACCAGATGTATGATGCATAAGAACATGATACACCATAAGAGGTACTTCGCCATCGCGTTCTTGTCCGCGAGAAGGATAAAGACGTGAACCAAGCTATGCATGGTCATGGTACACACAGTCAGCGTCAAATAGACAACGCCGAGCACAGCGCAAAGGCGCCAAAAAACCCCTGTTTTGAAAGCTATGAAGATGCTGCCCCACACCAAGACATTCACGAACACCTCTTTCCAAAAGTCTGGCGTTCGCCACGAGGCACTTGCTGGCAACGAAAAACTCAACCAACACATAGGGTTTCCCATGAAGTCCAGCCCGTTCGCCACGAGGAACATGCTGGCTAAAAGCATACACCCACAAAAAAAGGCAAAAGGTGACCCCTGTGTCATCTTGTAGCAGCACAACCAGTCGATGGTGTAGCAGAAATCCATCAGCCAAAATTTTTCTGGCCAGCTGAGGTTCATGGCATGACAGTTGCTTAGTAGCCACGACACGATCAAAAGGAGTATGGTGCACGCTAACATCTCGACGATGTTTGTTAACACCGCCAATATTATTTCGGTCACGCGCGGGAGTATTACGACTAACGCAATCATAACGATCAAGCAACCGAACACATACGGCAAGCTTTCTGCGATCGTCAATGCAGCACTGTCGTGTAGTTCCCTAAATGCAGTTTGGCTCGACTCAGCATCCCCAAATCCAGTTTGGTTCCACAAGAGTATCACGACTAACCCAATCACAACGATCAAGCAACCACACACATACGGCGAGGTTTCTTTGATCTTCAGTCCAACACGGTCGTGTAGTTTCCCAAATGCGGTTTGTTTCGACCCCGCATCTTCGAGTGCATTTTGGATCGACCCCGCATCTTCGAGTGCATTTTGGTTCGACCCCGCATCTTCGAGTGCATTTTGGTTCGACCCCATATCCCCAAATGCAGTATGTCTGCTCTCGCAGTTCGGGGGCTTTCTCGGTGCAGCGACGGTGTGAAAATGCGTCTTCAAATTCCCATTAAACGCTAGTTTGATACACATGTGCGTGTATTACTTATATACACTTTTGCACAAACAAGAATGTGCAGTATCCAAAATCTATGAAGATGCTACTTTACATGACGACATTGATCAAATCCCATTTCCAAACCGCAAAGTCTTCTGTGAAACCCGACGAGCCCGCCGCGGCTCACACACAGAGGCGGCGCAGCACGCCCTCCGCGAACACGGGGCTCAGCCCGTTCTTCGAGGAAAAGGCGCACATGCGTGTGGAGAGGTCGTCGCTCATGGTGTCTGGGATGCGCAGGTGCCTGCGTGTGCTGGGGATGTCGCTATTGAAGGCCGCGGTGACGTGTCGATACGCGGTGGCCTGCAGCCCGGGCAGAAAGTGCGCGATGAGGTACAGCTGCGCGAGCGTGGCCAGCGGCAGCAGCTGCTGCTGCTCGTTTCCGAGCGTGTGCTGCAGGCAGGCTTCCTTAAAGGTCTCGAGCACCGAGCTTACGCGCGCGTTCGCAAACTCGAGGACGTGCGCGAGACGGTGCAAGGCCGGCATCACCGCTTCGAGCGTCTGCTGCTGGCGCGCGCTGGGTAGCTGGTAGCTGTCGAACGCGGCGGCCTGCTCCGCCGGAATCACGTGCGCGAGCAACGCCGGCGCGTCTCGCACTGCGTCGGCGCGCATGAGGGCGAGCAGCTGCACGACTTGCCGCTGACTCTGCGACCAGCGAGTCCAGTCGGCTGGCTCGATCGGCAGGCCCGGCGGGGGGCCCGTGGACCCCCCGCCGCCGCGCTCCGTCTCCTCGCGCACAATGCGCTCGCGCAGCACCTTAATCGACGGGCGCGCGCACGCCCTCTGCATGCTCACGGGCACCGTCATGCGCCGCGCATTCTCGGCGTCGCGCATGCCGGCCAGCAGCGCCTCAGTGTTTGCCGAGCTCGTGTTCCCGAGCACACTCACGAGGTCGTGCAGCATGTGCTGCATGTTTGGACACGACTGCTTATCGCTCAGCGCGAGAGCGACACCACCCACATTACAGACGCCCATCGTGGGCAGCAGGTGCGCCAACAGCTCCGAGGTGCGCGCCTCGTTGTTGTACACGTGCAGAAAAAGCGTCAAATGCTCCCCACTCTGCTCGTTGAAGCGGTGCCCCGCGGCGTTGCGCGCAAGCACCCGGAAGCTCAGCACCGGGCTTGCCGCGTTCTCCCCGCCGTAGTGCTGCTCGAGCTCGCGTAGCATCTGGGGGCAGTTTTCGACGCGCAGGTGCGCGACAAAGCGCACCCACACTGCGGGGGACATTTCAAACAGATCGTTTTCAACTGCTTTCTGTACCGCATCCACGTTGTACTTGCCAATATCGAGCCCAGACTCGGCGAGTGCGCTTACCATCTCCTCGACGTGCTGTGGTGTGAGTGCATAGACCATGCGCAAGAGCACAAGCCGGTGGTGCAGCGTCTCTACGGGCTCGCGCACGATCCCGCTGACGTCACGGAAAAAGCGCAGTGCATTGCCAAGCTCTCGCACCTCCGCCGCCTCGCGCGGGTCCTGCATCGCGAGTGCGCTTATGCCGTGGAGATATACCCCCCGCCGCGCACACCACGCGTTCTCGGTGTCTCAGTCGGGCGTGCCTGGCCTCCCGCGCGCAGACCTCGAAAGCCCAAGTTTTTTTTCGGAGACGGTCCGATGTGCACAATTCGACGGGCGTGCCTGGCCTCCCGCGCGCAGACCTCGAAAGTCCAAGTTTTTTTTCGGAGACGGTCCGATGTGCACAATTCGCCGGGCGTGCCTGGCCTCCCGCGCGAAGACCTCGAAAGCCCAAGTTTTTTTTTCAGAGACGGTCCGATGTGCACAATTCGGCGGGCGTGCCTGGCCTCCCACGCGCAGACCTCGGAAGCCCAAGTTTTTTTTTCGGAGACGGTCGGATGTGCACAATTCGGCGGCGTGGTGGATATTTGGCCTGAAAAAAGCTCGACGCTGGACATCAACACATGCCCGGCACACTGGGCACGCGCCGCCGGCAGCAACGCATCGAGCCGTTTGATGCAGTGACGTGTATACACGAAGTCGACGCGGAGGGCAGGCGCATCGGGCCGCTGGGTGTACGCGGGCTGGTCACGGGGCGCGATGCCGCGGATGGCGGTGAGATTCTAGTGATGTTCGAGGGTGGCGACGCGGGCGTGCCATGCTCGAGCTTTACGGTCGCTGAGCAGAACCTTGTCTACGTGGGTCAAGTATGCGCGAAATTGCCGTGGCAAACTGGCTTGTTTGGACAGCACGTGCAGCGCCACCTTCCGCACAACCCGGCGGGCTTTGCGTACCACCCCCCTGAACTGCTGAGGTGCTTATACGCAGCTGGTTTTGCCCGAATTGCATGCGCCCTCAACCTGCAATGCACACGAAGCGCCGGTATGTTTGCGCGACTGCTGGCCAAGGATGTCTGGATGCTGTGCCTGGCCGAGGGCGGCGGGGAAGGAACAATGGTCGAGCAGGCAATCGCACTTAGCGCCGCGCCGAACACGCATTCCGGGCGTATGCGCGCACTCGCCGTGTTTGGTATGCGGGCTACAACGAGGCACATTGCGCGCATGTTCCGTGCACAGCAAATAACCGAGTACCACGCGCACTGCCTTGCGCTGGCGCTCAAGGTCGACATCATTCGTGTGGTCGCTAGTTGTATCAAAGTTGATGTTGGCCTCGCCTGACACACAATCGACGCTGCATCTCCTATAGCGTGGGGTTTACACTGCGAACTTAGGCTCTTTTCGAATCAAAGTCAAGAATTTTTGGATGGGTCGCATTTGTACCGGTGTTCGGCGCTCACACTGACCACTCACGGAGATCTGCAGGAGTAATTTTCCGTCAAGCCACGGCTCAAACCCAGCTCCCATTCTAATTTGTACCACGCTACGATGCGGTCACCCTCTTTTGGGCTGCCTTCTCGACACCAAATTACTCGTGTA
>MDSV01134373.1_pt1 | contig 10117 bp, 10 predicted proteins | sample 810851 | NCBI WGS metagenome assembly MDSV01 (sample SAMN05326640, study PRJNA326480) | marine metagenome | isolation source: seawater | place: Atlantic Ocean: North East | collected 2012
GGTTTGATAAGAAGTCTTTCAGAATCCTCTGGAGAGATTCCTTTATGACTTAAAGAAATATATATAACCGGCAAACTTATATCTGGATCTGACTCTTTTGGCAACGTATTGTATTGATACAAACCAAACACAATAAAAAAAAATAAAATCGTCAAAATTAACTTTGAAGATTTCAAAAATTTATTGAACATTTTCTTCGAACTTAAAACTTATTAAATCTCCATCGATTACGTACTCACTACCTTGAGTTATAATTAAGATATCTTCAGCAATAAGTTTTTTCAATTTTATCCAATAACCGTTTCCAACATCACTCAAAACTTCAATTGGTATAAAAGATACTTTGTTATTAAGAATAACTTTTATTCCCAAAATACCATTATTATCCAAACTAATTAGAGATGAAGATATGAAGAAAGCACTTTCATTTTTTGTACCTATTTGTATTTCTGATGACAAACCACTAATAATATCATTATTTGTGTTTGAAAGTTTAATTTGCACCTTAAAGTTTCTTGTAAGTTTATCTGATGTTCGTGAGACGTAATTTACTTTTCCCTCATAAAGTTTTTCTGAAATCTTAATTGATGCAGTCTGTCCTTTTTTAATTTTATCAATTTCTTTTTCAGTAATATTTATTGTTATAAAAATTGGATCTAAATCAACAACCTTAGCAATTGGATCACCTTTTTTTAAATAATCACCAAGCTCCACATAGCTATCTTCAACTATACTGTCAAAGGGAACATATATTTTGGTATTATTTAACTTTACTTGACTTTTTTCATAAAGTGCTAGAGCCTTTTCAAAGTTAGTTCTAGATTCACTAAGTTTAACCTCTGATCTGAAGCCTTTTTTAAATAAATTTTCGGCAACTTCATATTCTTTTTTTCTTTGATTTAATAAGGCCTCCATTTCTTTAAGTTTGGCAATTTTATCCTCTGGGTCTATAAGTATTAGCTGTGCGCCGGCTTTGTAGGTCTTTCCTTTTTCAAAAAACTTACTACTTATCTTACCTTCAACCTGTGACTTTAAAATGACTATTCTAGAAGCTTCTGTAAACCCACTAAATTTATGTTTTTTTTCAAAATTTTTTTTTTTTAACTTTTTTACTACAACTTCTTTTTTTGTTTCTTTTACAATTAAATTATTGTCAACATCATCATCTCTTAAAAATAAAAGCACCGAACTTAGTAAAAGCAAAAAACTTATTATTAATATTTTCATTTAGTATATGAAGGTTACTTTATTGATTTAATATATTATAGTTAATAATATAGAAATAAATTTTTTAAAGTCTTGCTGTATTGAAAAAAAACAAAAAAATAGCTGCAATTGATATTGGGAGTCATAACTGCAGATTGATGATTGTTGAAAAAAGTGCTGACAGAAAAAACATTATTTTTAATCATTCCAAACCAACTAATTTAATCAAAAATCTCTCATTCAATAATGAATTTGATAATGAAAATATATCAAAAACCCTGAATTGTTTAGTTTTTTTCAAAAGAAAAATTGACGAATTTAAAATTTCAGATTACCGATGTGTTGCAACTGAGGCATGCAGGACGGTTATAAACCCTGAATTCTTTTTAAAAAAAGTAAGGGAAACATCTGGTCTTAACGTAGATATTATTTCTTCTGAAGAAGAGGCTAGACTTTGCTTAAAAAGCTGTAAAATGTATTTAAAAAAAATCAAACAATCTGGGCTGTTATTTGATATTGGGGGTGGAAGTACTGAAATAACTTTTTTTGAACCAGATTCAATTCATTTAAAAACTACCTCAATTTCATATGGAGTTATTAATTATGAAGAAAAAATTCAAATTTATGGAGAGAAAAATGTTAAAAAAAAGATTTCTGATCATTTTTCATACTTTTATAATCAAAACAAAAGCCTTTCTGATAAATTTGTATCAATTGGATCTTGTAGTACAATGACAACTCTTGGTTCTGTGTTTCAAAATTTACCCTTTTATAATCCAAAAAAGATTGAAGGTCTTGAAATGTCACATGAGCAAGTAACTAATACTATGAAGTATGTTAATAAATTAAGTGTAAATGATTTGAAAGGTCACCCTTGTATAAAGGAAAAGTATAAATTACTTAAAAGTGGCATTGAAATTTTACATTTCATAATGAAAACTTTTCCAATTAAAAAAACTATAATAACACACAAAGGATTAAGAGATGCAATAGTTGATGAATTATGAAGTTTAAATTATTAAAAAAACATAAAAAAGATAGTAATAAATGGTTAAGCAGACACATAAATGATGAATTTGTTTTGAAATCAAAAAAAGAAGGATTTCGTTCAAGATCTTCATATAAATTAATTCAAATAAATGAAAAATTTAACTTTTTAAATTCTAGTAAAAACATTCTAGATTTGGGATGTGCTCCAGGTGGTTGGTTGCAAGTATCTAAAAAGTTTAGTTCAGTTGATTCAAAAATTTTAGGAGTTGATAAGCTTGATATTGAGGCTGTTCCAGGAGTTTGGTTTTATAAAGGTGATATTTTTAAGGATGAAGTAATAAGTTATATTGCAACTTTTTTTGAAAAAAAGGTAGATTTAATAATAAGCGATATGTCACCCAACTCGACTGGGAATAAAAAAATTGATCATCTAAGAATATTATCATTAGTTGAAAGAGTGGTTGATATTGCAAATCAATTTCTCCAAAAAGATAGTTTTATTGTAATAAAAATATTCCAAGGTGGTATGCATGGCGATTTAATGAATAGTTTGAAACAATCATTCAAAAATATTAAAAATTTTAAACCTAAGGCTTCACGAAAAGAATCTCCCGAAATGTATTTAATAGCTCAGAAAAAATAATTTGAAATAAATAGTTCCAAATTATTATTGATTAGTTTAAATTATTCTATGAAATATTTAAAAGAAGCTCTGACTTTTGATGATGTTTTAATTGTTCCCTCTAAATCATCAATTAAACCATCAGATGCAGATCTAACTACTAGCCTGACACGGTCCATTAAACTAAAAATTCCTCTTATTTCTGCAGCAATGGATACTGTGACAGAATCTTCTTTAGCCATCAAAATGGCTCAAATGGGTGGGCTTGGAATAATTCATAAAAACCTTGATATAAAAAAACAGTCGGAGGAAGTTAATATTGTCAAAAGGTTTGAATCAGGAATGGTTATAAACCCTTATACTATTAATCCTGAAAGTCTTCTTTCCGATGCATTTAAAATAAAGGAGAAATATAATATCTCTGGAATTCCAGTCGTTGAAAATGGAAGTCAAAAGCTTGTCGGTATTATTACTAACAGAGATATAAGATTTGCAAAAAATTTAAATCAAAAAGTCGAGTCATTAATGACCAAAAAAAACTTGGTGACTGTTCAACAAAATATATCAATGACTCATGCCAAGAAATTACTTCATCAACATAGAATTGAAAAGCTATTGGTCGTAGATAAGAATTATAAATGTATTGGATTGATTACAGTAAAGGACATTGAAAAGGCTCAGAAATTTCCTGATGCCTCAAAAGATAAAATGGGAAGGCTTCTCGTCGGTGCTGCTGTTGGCGCAGGAAATGAACAAGGATTAGAAAGAGTAAAATGCTTAGTTAAAGCTGGAGTTGACGTTGTAGTAATTGACACAGCTCATGGTCATACAAAAAATGTTATTGATACTTTGAAAAAAATTAAAAAAAACTATCCTAATCTTCCAGTTATTGTTGGAAATGTTGCGACTTCTGAGGCAGCTAAAGATCTAATAAAAGAAGGTGCAGATTCAATTAAAGTTGGTATAGGTCCAGGTTCAATATGTACGACTAGAATAATTGCTGGTATTGGTGTTCCTCAGCTTCATGCAATATCTGAAACTTTTAAAATTGCAAAAAAACATAAAATACCAATTATTTCTGATGGAGGTATAAAATTTTCTGGAGATATTGCTAAAGCTATTGCTTTTGGAGCAGATGTTGTAATGATAGGATCCTTATTTGCAGGGACTGATGAATCACCAGGTGAAATTTTTCTGTCTAATGGGAGAACATATAAGTCATATAGGGGCATGGGTTCTTTATCTGCAATGGGAAGAGGATCAGCTGATAGATACTTTCAAGAGGAAGTAACTAACAGTGAGAAGTTTGTTCCAGAGGGTGTTGAGGGAAGAGTTCCCTATAGAGGCCCTGTTGAAAAGGTTATTGAGCAACTCACAGGGGGGATTCGTGCTTCCATGGGATATACTGGAAATAAAAACATCAAAGATTTCAAAAAGAATACTGAGCTTGTTCGAATTACATCAGCAGGACTTAATGAGAGTCATGTACATGGAATATCTATAACCCGAGAGTCACCAAATTATCAAATTAATAAATGAATGAAAATATAATTATTGTAGACTTTGGTTCCCAGGTTACAAAACTCATTGCACGAAGAGTTAGGGATTTTGGAGTTTTTAGCCAAATAATACCTTTTCAGAACCTAACAGAAAAAAGTTTTAAAAATTCGTTGGTAAAAGGGCTTATTTTTTCAGGTGGACCAAGCTCAGTAGGAAACGAAAATGCACCTAAAATAAAAAAATTTGTATATAAACTTAATATTCCAATTTTAGGAGTTTGTTACGGATTACAATTAATTTGCAGAGATTTTGGAGGTGAAGTAAAATTATCAAAAGAAAGAGAGTTTGGAAAAACAAAAATAAAGATTTTAAAAAATTCGCCATTGCTGAGAAATACCTACAATAAAAAAACCCAATATAGAGTATGGATGAGTCATAGTGACAAGGTTATTAAAATGCCAGAGGGATTTGAAATTTTGGCAAGTAGTACAAACTGTAGTTCAGTAATTATTCAAAATTTGAAGAACAAAATCTTCGGAGTCCAATTTCATCCAGAAGTAGTACACACACAGAACGGAGATAAACTTTTAAAAAACTTTGTAATAGATATTTGTAGATGTAAGCAAAGCTGGAGCATGGATAAATTTAAGAATAAGGTGGTTGAATCAATAAAAAAAGAGGTTGGATCAGAAAGAGTTCTATGTGCGTTATCAGGTGGTGTTGACTCTACTGTTACTGCTGTTCTTGTACATAAAGCTATTGAAGACAAACTTCAATGTGTGTTTGTTGATACTGGTTTGATGAGAAAAAATGAAGTTGAGATAATTAAAAATTTATTTATAAAAAATTACAATATTGCTTTGGATGTAGTAGATGCATCAAAGATTTTTTTAAACAAACTTAAAGGTATCACTGATCCTGAAAAAAAAAGAAAAATTATAGGAAAGCAATTTATAGAAGTTTTTGAGCGATATTCTAAAAATAAAAAGCATATTAAATTTCTTGCTCAAGGAACTCTTTATCCCGATATAATTGAGTCTTTGTCCCATGTAGGAGATTCAAAAGTTACTATTAAATCGCATCATAATGTAGGAGGACTTCCAAAGAATATTAAATTTAAATTATTAGAACCCCTAAAAGAACTTTTTAAGGATGAGGTTAGAAAACTAGGTAAGGAGTTGGCGATATCAAAAGATTTTGTTAATAGACATCCTTTTCCTGGTCCTGGTTTAGGTATTCGAATTTTAGGAGAAATAAGTAAAAAAAAAATAAAGATATTACAAGAAGCTGATTCTATTTTTTTAGGTTTAATTAAAAAGTACGGTCTTTATGATAAGATTTGGCAAGCTTTTTGTGTTTTACTTCCTACCAAAACTGTGGGAGTAATGGGTGATGGTCGTTCTTATGAACAGATCATTGTTCTGAGAGCGGTTACATCAGTTGATGGAATGACTGCTGAGGCTTATAAATTTTCTAACCATTTTTTAGAAATTTGTTCTAATGAAATTATAAATAAAGTAAAGGGGATCAATAGAGTATGTTACGACTTAACATCAAAACCACCGGGGACAATTGAGTTTGAATAATATTGAAAAGTTTTGAGGAGTCATGTTTTTTTTAGGTCTGTAGTGGAAAACTAAAAAAATCACATCTTATTTTGTTTATAAATTTTGATTGTTATTTTTCAAATATGAAACCATCAGTAGATTAGGATATTGAGTGAATGGAAATTATAAAAGAATGTTATCAATTTTCATTTTTAAAAAACCAAAACGATTCTCTAAGGTTCTAAACATTTGAGTATCATCTTTCTAATGAATTTAATTTTTTTATATCTTTTATATTAGCAAGAAAGTTTCTGTAGTGTTTATATAAATCTAAACTTTGGGAAATAGATTTTTTTATATGATTGTATTTTCCTTTAATTCTTAGTTCTATTAATGATAAATTGTCATTGGAAAAAAACTCATTTTTAAAATATTTATTAAACAAGAATGCACTTTCAAAACAAGCATCACCTGACTCAAAATATTTCAAACCAGACTGAGAGTTTTCACTTTCACACCATACGCATACTGTTTCGTTGAAGAATCCAATTCTTTTTCTTTTTTTTGCCAGATTTAAAAATAGATCATAATCATGAGCTTTAAAGGATTTCCCAAAGCTATTATTTAGGTTCTTGTAGTACTTTTTATTATAAAATTTTTTAATTTTTTCAAAATTTATAATTGCTCCAAAAGATGGGATATACATATCAAAGATTAATAAATCTAATAATTCATTTCTATTATCAATATAACTATTTTCTTTGTATCCTGGATGCGTATATTTGTGAATTCCTGCTTTTTTTTTAATACCCATCCTTCCATAACCTAGATCAAGCTTATTACTAACTGTATATTCAAATAATTTTTCGATGGAGTTGGGTATAAAAAAATCGTCAGAATTAAGCATTATGACATAACTGTTGTTTAAATTTTGAAGTCCTTCTAAAAAACTAAGACCGGAACCTAAATTATCAGAATTTTTCAAATATTTTATTTTTTTACAATTGACTGCAATCTCTTTGATTGTGAACTCTGTATCGTCGGTTGAGCAATCATCGACAACGATAATTTCATCTACGTATTTAATTTGATTTGCTGAAGCTATAGCTAAAGGAATATTTTTAGCATCATTGTATGATGGGATTACAACAGTTAACATTATTAAAAGCTTTTATAAATTTGTTTATTAATAAGCATTTTGTATGCCAAAGTTGACTAAAATTATAAATTGACCGTTTGAAGATATTTACAATTTTTTTTTTTTTAAAAATATTTTGGTTGCAATAAGGCTTAAAATGAAAAAATAACTCCCCTGCCACCAGCCTAACCAAAAAGAAAAATTAACAAGAGAAGAACCCCAGAAATAACCATTAAAAAAAATCAGATAAAATTTTTCTCTATCGTTTGCATTTAGTAAAATTTTATAATTTATAAATAATATAAAAAGTATAAAGGAAAAAGTTCCTAAAACTCCAAGTTCGAGGAGTATTTCGATGAAAAAATTATGAGGGTGGCTAGGAATGAATGTCATATCACCTGTTTCCTCATGTCCAATAATTTTTTGACTATCATTTATAAAGTTTGATGTATCAGGACCATAACCTAATAAAGGGTTATTTTTAAATTTAGTTAAACTAAATCCCCAAATAAATTGACGGTGAGGGTCAATTAATGTGGTTGGAATTTTAAATTCAAAGTTTTTAATAGATTGTATATCAAATTTATTAGGTAAATTGTTAACATTTTTAAGTGAGATTAGCGTAAAGATTGCAACAAGTAAAAAAAAAACAGTTTTTTTTAAAAACCTAATTTTATGAATGAAAAAAAATATTAAACATAAAAATAGACCACTGAAAATTCCTAAAAGCGGAGCATTTGAATCACTTAAGATAAGTGAAGGAATAAGAAAAATTATTGGAAAATAGAGGTAATGTTTGTTGTGGAAAAAAGTTAAAATTAATACAAGTATTGTTACAATATTTAATATTCCTTTAAATCTTAGAATGTTAGTGAGAATTTTATATGTTTCGTAATTAATTAGGTTATAAAAACAAATTATCATTACGTTGAGAATTGTTGAAATGATCAGTATTTTGATTATTTTTTGAAAAGCTTCAGGTTTTTTTTGAAGATAAAAAAAAAGATTCAAACCTAAAAGTATAAACAAGATTAGGTAAATTTCTACACTTATTGATCTAACAAATATTTTTGAATTAATTGTTGAACAACTTAAAAAAAATAAAAAAGTTAAAAACAAAAAATTTATCTTTATGTTTGAAAAGTGAAAGTAGATTTTATTTGGACGACTCAGAGCCATCATTAAAATAATCCCTAATAATAATGAGATGCCAAAGTAGATTTTATTTAATAATAAAAAGGAATAGCTGGACCCAATAAGAATATATGAAAATTTTAGAGCTAATTGCATTTTTCTTTTAAAATATTTTTTTTGTAATAATCATAACAACCATCCAGCCAATAAGAATAGAAATAATAATAAAAATTATGATGTTAAAAAAAAATCTTAGGTTTTCTAAAAATGATGTTTTGTCAAATTTATTAAGTAAAAACCGTATTAAATAAATAACTTTTTTTAAAAATAGTAAAAGTATCGATCCCACAAGAAAGTAAAATAAAAATTGAATAATTGTGGCATAAAATCTTAGCTGATCTAAAAGAGAAGTTAGATAATCAAGCACTATTTTTTTAGTTTAAGCTTTCCTTCACATGCAGAGCATATTTTGTAGTCAATTCTATTTTTTGGGTATATTGAATTCAGTTCATCAGCAAAAACCCAAAAGACTGAGCCGCATCTCTGACACTCAATCCATATTTTTTCCATTAACTAGTTTGTTTTAAGTTTACTTAAAACTTTTGAGAATACGTTCTGAAGATCTTCTTTTTTGACCTTTTTTGGATCAATTTTGACAGATTGTTTTTTTGCCATTCTAACATCCCCCTTTGTGATATATATTTAGAATTAATAAGATATTAACAATAATGATGGTGAAATGAAACAATTTATTGAAAAAATTACATTTAAAACAAAAAAATGTGAAATTTTAAATATTACAGAAACCATAGAAGATAAAATTGAAGAAAGTGATATTAATAATGGTTTGCTTAACCTTTCCATTCTTCACACTAGCTGTTCTTTAATGATTCAAGAAAATGCAGATAGTACAGTATTAAAAGATATTGAAAATTTTCTTAGGAGAATTGCTCCTGAAGATAATTATTTGCACGACACAGAGGGTCCGGACGATATGCCAGCTCATTTAAAAAGTTTGTTGACACAATCAAACTTAACAATAAGTATAAAAAATAAAAAAATACTTCTTGGGACCTGGCAAGGAATCTTTCTTCTTGAACATAGATATCAACCGAAAATTAGAGAACTATTTTTTCATTTATTAGGAGAATAATATGGCTTTACAATCAACACCCTTATGTAATTTTGGAGAAAAAATGCCAAATTTTAAACTGAAAAATATTGATCAAAGTTTTATTGATCAAGATATGATCAAAGGAGAAAATGGTACATTAGTATTTTTTATTTGCAACCATTGTCCTTACGTTAAAGCTATAACTAAAAAACTAGTTTATACTGTTAATGAAATTACAAAATATGGAGTTAAATCTGTTGGTATAATGCCTAATGACATAATTAAATACCCTGAGGATAATTTTGAAAATATGCAAAAATTTTTCAATGAAAATGAATTAAACTTCCCATACTTAATCGATGAAGATCAAAGTGTTACAAAAAAATTTGGTGCAGTGTGTACGCCTGATTTTTTTGGTTATAACTCAAAAAATGAACTGCAATATAGGGGAAGAATTGCTGAAATGAAAAATTTAAATTTTGTAAATAACAAAAATGATTTACTTGATGCAATGATTGAAATATCAAAAACTCAGAATGGGCCTGAGAACCAATTTGCTAGTGCAGGTTGTTCCGTTAAATGGAAATAAACTAAGTAATGATTTTAAGAACTAATTCTTTGCAACTATCTGCTTCAAAGTCTGCTTTATCATAGTAGGAACTTAATTTTTTTTCATAAGATTTTATGTAACCTGTTTTCATACCAATTTTTTTAGCTCCATTTATATCCCACCCATGAACAGCAATCATAATAATTTCATCTGGATTATAATTTAATTTATTAGAAACATAAAGATAAGGTTCCGGGTGTGGCTTCCAAATTTTTATATCCTCAATTGAAAATTGATAATTTACGAGTTCTATTAA
>MDSV01064530.1_pt1 | contig 10116 bp, 11 predicted proteins | sample 810851 | NCBI WGS metagenome assembly MDSV01 (sample SAMN05326640, study PRJNA326480) | marine metagenome | isolation source: seawater | place: Atlantic Ocean: North East | collected 2012
AGAGGAACCAATAAGACCAAATTTATATGGATTGCCTTGATTGGTGAATTCTAGCGTCAATCCATTTAAATAAGCTTCTCTGACATAACTACCAGAAGGTCTACTAAAAGTTGGTGGCCTGCTTCCTACTCTAACATCCATTATTTCAAAATCAGCCCATTCATCATCTGGTGAAAGTAAAGGATGCGTTTCTGAAGTTCCTTTTACTTGAGTAACCTCAACTATAGGCTCATTACGCATTCTTTTTTCAGCATACTCTTTATTAATAGGATTAGAATAAAATGTCTCCATCTCAAACATCTGACCATTTGATCCATTCGAATTATGTGGTATTGAAACAGTGTCGACGCCCTTATTTCTTAATTTATCTTGCCATGCCCATAAATCCTCTGGATTTATTGAATCTATTCTTGTCCAAGGCCTTATGGGAGCCTTTGATGAATTAAAAATAACATTTCTATGCAAGTTACCACCCTCAATATTAGTTGAGGTTGTGAATTCATACCCAATAAAAGTTGTGAAATGACCAGGATCATTATGCTCATTAGCAGCTTTAGCTACATCTTCCCAGGCTGATTTATGAATTTCATAGTCAAAAGATCTTAAGGCAACTTGAGTATTTTTTGTAAGCCAAGCTTTCAGTACACTAGGACTGAAATCCGAATAAGGTTCAGTTATTGTTCCTCCCAGAATTGTGCTAAACAGCGCTGATCTTGGGCCGGCAGATTCAGGTGTTATATTTTCTATTTCATTTAAGTCGTGAAAAGGTTTGGCAAAATCTTTTTGAGAAATATCAGTTGAGGTGTCTGCCCAAGCATTCAACATACCCATAAAGAAACCATGATCAGTTACTGAATAAAAATCTAATGGTTCTTGTAATTTCATCTCATATCCCATGGGATGCATAATTCCCTCTCCTTTAGCATATCTATATGCATCATTGGGTGTTGCTGTAACACCAAATATATAGGCATCAAAAGAATGCTTAGTATGAACATGAAGATCGCCATAATAAGGATTTCTATCTTTGTTAGGTTTTGGTTTTGGTTTAGATAATTTTTCTTCATTAGATGAAAAATTTATAATTTCAGTAGCGCTATCTGATCTCAACATATCTAAGATACTAAGCATTGGCCTTGAATCATTTACCGACGACCATAAGCCAATTAATAAAGCTAAATAGATTACTGGTATAGCTATTAAGAGCTTTATAAAAATTGATTTCATTATTGATTCCCCAAATATATAAATTTATTAAATCAACTCAGTTGTTTATAGTCAATCAATAAAATTGCACATTTATTATTTATAAACTAATAAAAGAATATAATATTTAACTTTGCGCCTGTAGCTCAGTTGGATAGAGTACTTGGCTTCGAACCAAGGGGTCGGGAGTTCGAATCTTCCCGGGCGCACCATGTATTTAAAAAAATTATTTATTATTTTCAACCCATTCTGCAAAACCACCAAGGTTTAGAACCTTTTTATAACCATTTTTAATTAGCTTATGACCAACTAGGGCTGATCTTATTCCTGCAGCACAATAAACCAAAATAGTTATATCTTCATTGTCATTCAGATGATTCTTGATTAGTGAGTGATCAAAATTAGCATCAATGATACTTTTGGGTATATTGACTGCATTTTTGATTAATCCTGTTGCTTCTATCTCAGAAGTCTCTCGAACATCTATTATTAAAGTATTTGTTGTAGAGATAATATTAATTGCTTCTTCAAAAGATACTCTTGGAACACAGTCATTAGCTTCTTGAAGTAATTTAGTTAGATCTTTATCATTCATTTTTTTATGCCTTTGTATTTACTGAGTTAACATATCCACGATTATTGGAATTAGCAAAATAAATACCAACCAAAACAATTAAACATCCAATAATAATGGTTGATGAAATAATTTCGTCTAAAAATACAGCACCCCAAATTATTCCAAATACTGGTAAAAAATATGCAACCGTTGATGTTTTTACAGCCCCAATTTTATCTATCAACCTAACATAACCTAGAAAACCTATGCCAGTAGATATGGCTCCTAGCCAGATAGCTGAGCCTATGGCTGAAATAGACGGGATAGTATCTGGAAGATAAAAAATAGTAACTGGAAACATAATCACTGCACTAAATATTATTGACCAACCAATTAAAACCATCTTATTAGCATTTACTGATTGTCTTTGAATGTAAACCGTTGAATATGAGTAAAAAAATGAAGCCAACAAAGCTGACATACTTGAAATTAAAGTTGTTTCTGAGTTTTGTGGATTAACTAGAATAAATATTCCTATGAAACCTAGGAATAGACCAAATAACTGTTTTGGACTTACATTTTCACCTATCCATATATAAGCAATAATCATGGTATTAAATGCTGTAGTTGCATTTAAGATTGCTAATATATTTGAATCAGCTCCAAAACTTGCGAAAGAAAATAAAGTAAATGGAATAGCATTATTTAAAACTGCTAATACTAAAACCTGTTTCCATATAGGTTTTAATAAATGAATATATTTTTTCTGCAAAAGAATTGGTAAGAATATAAAAGAAGCTATTATCAACCTTGTATTTACAAGAGCGATTGGACCAAATTCAGGAGTAGCAACCTTAATAAACATAAAGGCGCTTCCCCATAGAGCACCAAGAACAGTTAATAAGATCCAATATCTAAATTCCATAAAACAAAAAACCCCCAAGTAAACTTGGGGGTTAAAAATCTAGTTTAATTGCATAAGCAACAAAAACTAGTCGAAAACTTAATATCTACCCTGTGTCAAAAGGCAGATCCTCCGTTTCCTGTTATTAAATAAATACTAATAGGACCACCTCCATGTTCAGGGTAATAATAAAATGTTTACCAGTCCCCTTAAAAAACTAATAAACAAGACACCCAATTAAATTATATACAGTATGAGTCTTAAATAAAGATTTTTAATAATAAAAATTATTTAAAAACTAAATTCCAATTGTGCTTTTGGTAATTTAATATTTATTGATTGATTATTAGGATACAAGTTATTACTAATATATTCATCGAAAGCCTTTAAATCATTGTTAAAGTATTGAAAAGCGAGTGTTTTTTTTGCAGCGATTTTGTCATTTGAAGATATATACTCTTCAACAATTGAATCATGTTGTTTTATATAAGAAATGTTGTTCATAATTTATTATACTGTATATTTATACAGTATACAAATTAATTATCATTAACCTTATAAATTTTTCTTTTTCTAAGTAACTGAAACATTATCATTAAATACGTAAGAAAAACTGCTGCTCCTGCAATATCTCCAATAAAAAAACGAAATACGACATTAACAGTAATTTGCATATCACTATTAAAGGCTGACACTATTAAATTAGTGAATATAGAATTAAGTAAAGCAGAAATAATAATTACTAAAATAAGAAATTTATAATTTGCAAAGTTTATCTTATTGAGTATTGAATAATTGAATGTGGTTACCCTACTCCATTTAACAATCTCAACAGCCAAAACAACACATAACAATGATCCCATATTAGCAATTGCCCAGTAATCTGGATATTGCTCACCGTAAACTAAGGCAGGACCTGTTGTTTCAGCTAAAAATAATGCTGGTAGGGCTCTAAATCCAAAGAAACAATAAAATAATACTCTAGGACCGTGAGGTAGATAAACAATACTGCCTATCCATCCTTTGTCGAGTTCTGCAAAAGTTATAGTTGCCCATAATGCATAAACAAGAATTGCTGCTATATATGTGGTAAGAGAAACTTGGATAAAGTATTTCATTATTTAGAATCTATTTTTTAAGCTAAAAATAAGTCTAAAAAAACTTCTCTTCTATCTTCGTCTGACTGAATTAATGTCAATAAGCCTTGATTTTCAAATTCTTTAATTGCTTTATAAACTGTAGATCTAGAAAAACCTGAAACCTGAATTACATCTGTTATATTACATTTTTTATTATTATGTATATTGTTAACTATTGTATAAAAGATTTTTTTTTCAGTCTCGTTGTAACCAACTAGGTCTAAATCTTGATTAATATTCTCTAACATATCAAGAATACTTGCTAATTTTTGAATATATTTAATTGACATAGGTTTAATATTAACACTTATATTAACTTCTTCAAGAGGAAATATTTGGCGGAGAGACGGGGATTCGAACCCCGGAACCAGTTACCCAGTTACTACCTTTCCAAGGTAGCGCAATCGACCACTCTGCCATCTCTCCGGATGAAGCATTCTACAACAATTTAAAAAAAAGTTTATTGATTAAATGCTCTAAAATTTTTAAAGAAAAGTGATTTTTTAGAGGATCTAATTGGATTAATATCAATTCCACCTCTTCTTAAGAATCTACCGCATACCTCAAATTTTTCTTGCGAATATTTACTTTGTAATTTTGAAAATATATTTTCTATACATTGTTCATGGAATTCACCACTTTCTTTAAACGAATTTAATAACCCTCTCAGCCATTTAGTTTCAATTTTGGTCGATGAAAGAATATAGATTTTTGCAAAATCAGGCTGTGATGTTACAGGGCATATAGATCTAAAACCATCAAAGCAAATTGGATAATTTGGCTTAGTAAATTTTCTTGATGTTGTATTTAAATTTAAGGATTTGGGTTCTATATAAAATTTATTTACAAACCTAATTTCAACATCAGTTTTTATAATTTTTGTAAGATCTTTTTTTATCCTTAAAAGAATATCTTTTTCATTTATAAAAGTTTTTTTATAAAATGAATTTAAATAAAGTTTTAGTGACTTTGATTCAACAATATACTCAGATGAAGCAGGTATTTCTATTTCTAAGACCTTTAAGGTCGGTTGTTTATTTGCGTCTAAGTAGCTAAATTCATATGCATTCCAAATATCATGTCCATAACTCAGACCATTAATATTTCTCAATATTGGATCAAGAATTTTATAGCCAGAAAGTGGTTTACTATTATTTTTTCCAAGATGTTTAGTTTTCACTGTCTTATTCCTGTTCCTTTCTTTAATAGATAAAGACATGATGATATAAGTATTAAAATAAACGCAATAATCATGCCAAGAGAAAATGATATTGATACATCACTTACTCCCAACATACCCTCTCTAAAAGTATTAACAACATATAACATTGGGTTTGCCATTGAAATCGATCTCCAAGTCTCAGGAAGGATATTAATTGAATAAAAAACTCCTCCTAAATAGATTAGAGGAGTAAGTATAAAAGTAGGAATAATAGAAATATCATCAAAGCTATCAGCAAAGACTGCATTGATAAACCCCATTAATGAAAATAATATTGAAGTTAAAAATAACACTATTACTGTAAGTAAAGGGTTTGCAACTGTGAAATCTGGATAAAATAGCAGACTTACACCAAATACAATTATTCCAATTAACACACCTCTACACACTCCCCCAAGAACAAATCCTAGGAGAATAGTCCAATTAGGCATCGGTGATATTAAAAGCTCTTCAATAGATTTTTGAAACTTAACTGAATAAAAAGACGAAACTACATTGTTATAAGAATTAGTGATAACTGATAACATAATTAATCCAGGAATCATGTACTGGATGTAATCAAAACCATCCATAGAGCCTATTCTAGGGCCAATCAACGAGCCAAAAATAACAAAATATAATGACATTGTTACTGCAGGAGGAACAAGTGTTTGAACCCATATCCTTAGAAATCGTCTTACTTCTTTTACGGTTAAAGTCCAAAGAGATACAGCGACACTAAAATTATTTTTCATTAGAATTGACCATCTCAATAAATAACTCCTCAAGTCTATTTGATTCATTTCTCATTGATTTAATTTTTATATTTAATTTTGTTAGCTCAGAAAAAAGTGCATTAATTGATCTATCCTTGTTAACTGCTGCAACTAGTGTTAATGGATCTTCTAGTTTTAATGGAAAGCCTTCAATTATTGGAGCTTTCTCTAGAGGTTGATGAAGATCAAAAACAAATCCTTGAACATTAAGTGTCCCTAGAAGATCTTTCATACTTGTGTTTGCAACAATAGAGCCTTGATCGATAATACCAATATTTCTACATAATTGCTCTGCCTCTTCAAGATAATGTGTAGTCAAAATAATAGTAGTACCATTTTTATTTATTTCTTTTAGAAAAGACCACATTTCTCTTCTTAGTTCTATATCAACCCCTGCAGTTGGTTCGTCTAAGATTAATAATTTTGGTTCATGAATTATTGCTTTTGCTATCATTAACCTTCTCTTATATCCGCCCGATAAAGTTCTTGCTTGAACATTTCTTTTATCCCATAAGCTCAATCTTTTAAGAATACTTTCAACTTTTGGCATTGCTATAGATTTTGGAATTCCATAAAAACCAGCCTGAGTAACAACAATATCTAAAACTTTTTCAAACTGTGAAAAATTAATCTCTTGTGATACAACACCCAATAATGATTTTGCTTTAGTTAAATCTTTATCTATATCATTTCCAAAAACTGAAACTGTGCCATCACTTTTTGTTACAAGCGATCCTATAATCCCAATTGTTGATGACTTGCCAGCACCATTGGGACCAAGTAAAGCATAAAAGTCACCTTTTTTTACTTTAAGGTCAATACCTTTTAATGCAACGACATTGTTGTCGTAAACTTTTTTTAAGTTATTGATCTCAAGTGCGAATTCAGCCATTTTCTATATTATTGTCAACTAGTGCGTAACTCAAAATTAGTCCAATTAATATTCCTAACCACATATATTCTCCACCAAAAGCTATTAAAACTGCAGTAACTAAAGATACAGCCTTTTCTGAGTTTTTAGTAGCAAGTGACATTGCAATATATGAGCATGCGAGTCCTGTTAAAATAAGTGTTACTCCTAAAGCAACTATCATTAACGGCTCCATTACATCAATAAATGGAACTACAAAAAATAAAAAAGGTATTCCCATTAAATAATAAGAATGAATACCATCATATAATGAACCCATAGCTTCTCTACCCTGTTTCCATCTTTCAACAACAACAACATGAACACCTGTCCATAAAGCTCCTTGAGTAGGAAAAAATGGATTGATAATAGCACCAAGTGCATTTCTAATTCCGACGCTATTATGTGATCTATTTATATCAATATCTATTATTTCATCTGGTCTTTTTTCCTGACCCTCTTTAATAACTTCTATGCCTGTAACAAAATCGCCAAATAGTAATAAATAACCAATTATCACCAAAGGCAAAACTTCTAAATACATCTCAGTTGGTGGGAAACCAATTGATAACGGCGAGGTTTGAGAATACACATCTCCAATTGCTGGAACGGCCAATCCCCATTCAATACTCCAACTTATTTCACCAGTTATGTAACCTACAATTGCTGCAACTACAAAACCAGGCAAAAGGCCCAAGGATCCAATAAGAGCAAGAATTTTATTTTTTTTAGCTAACCTTTTGAAAGGTTCTGAAAAAGTTGTAATAGTACAAATTAACAAAGCAGAAATCATAGATACAGGAGCATTACCAATATAACGCTCAAAATCACTGAAAAATATTTGGTAAAAAGCAGCTAAAGCAGCCCCTAGAATAATTCCTGATTTAAGACCATTTGGCACTTTTTCTACAATTAATTTACCAATACCAGTTAAACCTAAAATTAAAACAAGAAGAGTAAACTCGATTGCCATTGCTGACATGTAATGGAATGTCTCAACCCGGTAAACACCATCAAACATTCCTTTCGCTATAAAAAAACCTATTACTAATGGCAAAGCAGGAGTTATCCATCCAGCGGCCATTGGTTCTCCAAAAATAATTGGACTTGAGGTAATTAAAACACTTGCGACAAAGCATGCAGCAATTGCTTCATTTAATGATAAGCCTAGAGCCATTCCAACAGGAGCTGCGGCAAGAGCAGTTGCACCTGATATAACCATACCCTGAAGAAATTCAGCGGTTAGTAATTTTGTGTGAATAAAGGGAACCCTTAATCTAAATGGGCCCCATTTTATACCATTATTATTCATATTATTTCCCCCTTATCATTTTGATAATTCAGTCATTCCTTCCTCTAAACCCTTCAGTGTTAAAGGATACATTCTGTTATCAAATAAATCTCTTAAAATACATACCGATGATGTATAGTCCCAATGATCATCTGGAACAGGATTGAGCCAAGCAATATTATCAAAATGATCGGATAATCTTTTAATCCATACATGACCGGCCTCTTCATTCCAATGCTCAATACTTCCACCAGGATTTGTTATTTCATATGGCGCCATTGTGGCATCTCCTACAACAATAACTTTATAATCTGATGAGTATTTGTTTATCATATCTTGTACTAAGAATCGTTCTTGAGAACGTCTTAAATTATCTTTCCATACCGATTCATAAATACAATTATGAAAATAATAATATTCTAAATGCTTAAATTCGGTTTTAATTGCAGAGAATAACTCTTCACACAACTTAATATATGGATCCATTGAACCACCAACATCAAAGAGCACAATAACTTTTACAGTATTTGATCTTTCTGGGACCATATGAATATCTAAATACCCTGCGTTTTTAGCTGTAGATTTGATAGTACCATCCATATCTAATTCTAGATCATTGCCTTGGCGAGCAAATTTTCGAAGTCTTCTAAGAGCCATTTTAATGTCTCTTATACCAATAATTATAGAATCATCTAAATTACTGTATTGCCTTTGCTCCCATACTTTGACTGCACTTTTTTGACCACCCTCTCCTCCAACTCTTATTCCCTCAGGATTTTGACCGCCATGACCAAATGGAGATGTTCCATTTGTACCTACCCACTTATTTCCACCCTCATGTCTTTCTTTTTGCTCTTCAAGCCTTTTTTTGAACTCTTCAAGAAGTTTATCAAGACCTCCAAGTGATTTAATTTTTTTAAGTTCTTCTGGATCTAATTCTTTTTCAAAGGCCTTTCTTAGCCAATCTTCAGGAATTAATGCTTGGAACACATCTTCAAGCTTTTCGATTCCCTTAAAATATATATCGAATGCTTTATCAAATTTATCATAGTGTTTTTCATCTTTTACTAAAATTGCTCTAGACAAATAATAAAAATCATCGATGTTTGCATACACCAATTGATTTTCTAAAGCCCCTAATAAATCAAGCAACTCTCTCAATGTACATGGCACTCCAGAGGATCTTATAGTTTGAAAAAGATTAATTAACATTTATTTGCTTGCAGATTCTCTTCGTGACATAAAGGCAAGACGCTCCAAAAGCTGAACATCTTGTTCATTTTTAAGTAAAGCACCATAAAGTGGAGGGATAGCCTTGGAAGAATCTGCATTTTTTAGGATTTCATCTGGCATATCATCAGATAATAAAAGCTTCAACCAATCAATTAGTTCAGATGTAGAAGGCTTTTTCTTCAGGCCAGGTATTTTCCTTAAATCAAAAAATATTTCTAATGCCTCATTTACAAGTTTCTTTTTAATTTTTGGATAATGTACTGAAACAATCTTATTCATAGTTTCTCTGTCGGGAAACTGAATATAATGAAAGAAACATCGTCTTAAGAAAGCGTCTGGAAGTTCTTTTTCATTATTTGAAGTCATCACAATCAAGGGCCTATGTTTAGCCTTTATGGTTTCTCCTGTTTCATAGCAAAAAAATTCCATTCTATCTATTTCTTGTAGTAAATCATTTGGAAATTCAATATCAGCTTTATCAATTTCATCAATTAATAATACAACCTGTTTTTCTGAGGTAAATGCTTCCCATAATTTACCTTTTTTAATGTAGTTACTTATATCTTTAACTCTTTCATCACCAAGCTGGGAGTCTCTAAGCCTCGTAACAGCATCATACTCATACAAACCCTGAGATGCTTTTGTGGTAGATTTAATATGCCATTCTATGAGTTCCATGTTTAAAGCTTTCGCAACTTCAACAGCAAGTAGAGTTTTGCCTGTGCCTGGCTCGCCTTTAATTAATAGAGGTCTTTCAAGTGCCATTGATGCATTGACAGCCATGCTTAGATCTTCTGTAGCAATATAATTTTTAGTTCCTTTGAATTGCATAATTTTTCCTTCTACTTAGATAGTTTTTCTTCTGACTTTAGTATTCTAGTTAGTTGTCGACTTGAAGCA
>MDSV01193376.1_pt1 | contig 10116 bp, 9 predicted proteins | sample 810851 | NCBI WGS metagenome assembly MDSV01 (sample SAMN05326640, study PRJNA326480) | marine metagenome | isolation source: seawater | place: Atlantic Ocean: North East | collected 2012
TGATTTGTATTTCTCAATGAAACATTTTTTTAATTCGAATTTTATATTTAATATTTATTTTTTTTTAAGAAGGTTTTTTCTAAATAAAAATTCAACTAATGTTTATAATTTTATAATTGCATTTTTAATTTTTTTTCCAGCATTATTTTATGCAATGCTAATCTTAGTAAAAAATTTTACATTTAAAAAAAAATGAATATTGCATTAATTTCAGAAACGGAAATAGATATTAAAACCGGTGTTTCAGTCTACATTGATGAGACAAGTAGAAATTTAGCAAAAATACATAATGTTTTTTTATTTTTACCGAATAAGTATGATTCCAAGCCAAAAAAAGATAAGTATGGTAGAATAATAATTTATATTAATAATAAAAATAAAAATTATTTTTCTAATAACAGAAAAAAGTTTTTAAAAAATTTAGAAACTGTATTAGATGATTTTCATCCAAAAATAAATTTTGATATCTTTCATTGCCTATATGGTCATTATTTTCATTTTTTAAAAAAATATAATAAACCAATTTATTGGACATGTCATAATGTTCCGCCAAATGAAAACAAGCCTTTGTTTTATTCTGACACACTATTATTAAAAATTTTAAATAAATATTTTTATTGGATAATAAAGATTAAGCATAAATATTTAATAAATAATTTTAAAGTAAAAAAAATTATAACACCAAGTATATATGTAAAAAAAATTTTTTTTGATGATTTGAATTTTAACAAAAAAAAAGTAATACATATTAACAACGGTGTAAATTTAAAAAAAATTGATTTTACAAAAAAGAAAAAATTTAAAAAATTTACAATTTTAACTATTGCAGCATTTAAATATCACAAAAATTTACATCTAATTCCAGAAATTCTGCGAAACCTTAAAAAATACGATTTACAATGGATAGTTGTTGGAAAAGTAACTGATTTAAAATATTACAGAAAATATTTAGAGAAGTTTGAAAAATTTATTTTACTAAAGAAGATTATATTTAAAGATAAAATTTCAGAGAAAGAAAAAATTCAATTATATAAAAAAAGTCATTTATATGTTCAGTTATCATCCAACGAGGGATTTGGCATTCCATTATTAGAAAGTAAATTTTACAATTTAAATTCTCTGACTACAATTTGTGGGGCATCAAAACAAATTACAAAAAATTTTGGTGGATATATGATTACTAAAATTGAAATTAAATTAATAGCAAAGAAAATTTCTCAGATATTTAAATCTAAAACTAAGTATAAAAATAAAAATGTTAAAAATTTAAATAATTGGAATTGGAAAATTTTAACAAATAAATTAAATAGTATCTACAATAATGCTGATATTAAATAATGAAAATACTTACTCAAGGTCAGGACCTGCAAAGTCTATTAACCTCTTAAAATCAAAAGTTTTTAAAAATAAGAAATATATTTATTGTTTTTTTGGAAAGTCTCCTTTTTCATATGATCTGATTATAAATAATAAAAAAAAAAATAAAAATATTTTTTCAATTTTAAGATTATTTCTTTTAAGTAAAAAAATATATATCAATGGAATTTTTTCATTTGTATTTAGTGTAATACCATTGATTATTTGTTTTTTTTTTAAAAAAATATTAATCATTTCACCAAGAGGACAAATTGCACCTGAAACATTAATAAAAAAAAAATATGTCAAGCTTCTTTATTTTTACTTTTTATATGTTGTTCAAAAATACTCTTCATCCAAAATTTTTTGGTTAGTAACGTCACTAAGAGAAAAAAACTTTTTACAATATTTTATAAATTATTCTAAACTAGATATTACAATAGTAGACAACTTGAATGATTTGAACGTTAAAAAAATTAAACCAATTAAAAAAAAAAAAAATTCTTTAAAACTTTTTTATTTTTCTAATTTAACAAAAAAAAAAAATATTTTAGAGACTATAAATATAATCAAGAACTGTGGTAATAAAAAAATTCAATTAGATATTTACGGTAAGATTATTGATAATATATATTTTAAAAAAGTATCCCAAGAAATAAATAAATCACCGAATATTACATACAAATCTTACATAGATAAGAATAGTGATTTAGAAAAGGTTTTTTTAAAATATCATCTGCTAATTCACAATTCATTGGGAGAAAATTATGGTCATATATTAGTTGAGGCTATGGCACATGGTATTCCATTTATTTCAAATGATACTCACCCGTGGGTAGATATAGACTCCGATCTAGAAGGTTTTGTATCACCACTCCATCTAATCCACCAACAATCTGAAATGGTAAATTATTTATACAAAATTGATAACAAAATTTATCAAAAATATAGAAAAAAATTTTTTAATTTTTATAAGCAACAAATATACGCTAAAGAAAAATTAAGGTTAAAAAATTATTTAGATTTTTTTGAAAAAGTAAATAAATATAAATTTGCAAAAAAATAAAACAGTAGTAACATCATTGTTAAAAATATAGATGAATAAATTTTATTCTCAGATATTTTATTGTCTTTTTTTTCTTCATTAAATATTAGTTTGGAATTTAAGTAACTATCAATTTTATTTGATTTTAATTTGTAGTCGTCTCTCATCCAAATTAAATCCTCAAGTTCTTTTTTTTTTATTTCATTTTTTTTATAAAAAATTTGATTCTTAATAATTTCAATTAATAGATTTTTTTTAATAATTTCTTCATCAATTTTAGATTTAATTTCAATTAAATCTTTCTTATTTATTGTTGTAAGTTTAGTTTCCTCATAATTTAAATTTCTGAGTTTACTTTTTAGTTCTTTTTGAAAGTCATTTTTTAAATCTAATTTCCAGTTTTCTATATATTTATTGTTGATTTCATTATCTAAATAGAAAAGCGAATAGGTTCTAGAATTTGGGGTGTTATATTTATTTTTTTTTAAATAAACCTTCTGAGATTTATAATTTTGGTAAACAGGTTTACTAATTCTGTTAAAAATCACATATGAGAAGTTACCATGTACTTCTAAGTCAAAGTTTTTGATCATGATTAAATTGCTCTTAAAATTATAAAAAATTAGTAAAAAAGAAATTATCGTCAACAAAAATAACGATAAAGATATCTTTATAAATTCTTTAAAATTATTAATTAAAATTTCTATTAAATTCATTGTCTTTGAATAGTATAATAACAATTGATATTAAAAAAAACCCTGTTCCATAATCTATATAACTTGCTAATTTTACTGTTTTAAAGATTATTACTGAAAAAAGTGATAAAAAGATTATTGCTTTTTTCTCACTAAAAAAAATAAATTTTTTTATAATTTTTAGAATTAGTACAAATAAAAAAATTATAAATATAATACCAAATTCCATTATCATTCTTAAAAGTAAACTTTGACTACTTTTACTGGCAAAATTATATCTTTTACTTAAATTAAATTCCCCAGTGTTATGAGGCATAAAAGTATTATTGATATATATTTCTTTAAAAAGATAGAAAGCCTCTTCATTTGATCCCAGACCAGCTCCAAAAGGATTTTGGTATAGCGTATTTATTACAACTTTAATAATTGAAATAACAGAGAAGATTGAAAGTTGAATGACATCATAGAATTCATCATTAAATATAATATTGTTAAATAATTGTTTAAAATTATATTCTCTGCTTACAATTTCTTCATTAAATACAAAGTGATGTTGTGACTTAATTAATTGACTTAAAGTACCAGAAGAATGGTAATCACTATAATTCATATAATAGAAGGTTATTAATACAAATACGAAAGTAACAATTATCGAATACAAAGAATATTTTGATTTTAAAAAAAATTTATTTTCAGAATTAAATAATTTCCAAATATAAAACAAAACTACAGATATTAATAATGAGAAAATTACCGATACGGATAAAGTCCAAAATAGTGAAAATAATAATATTAACAATTTTATATTTAATTTCTTAAATTCAAAAATAAATTTCAGAACTATTGGTAGTATAAACATTCCAAAGTGCGAGGGTTCTTTCATTAAAGAATTCATTCTCCATTGTTCTTTCTGATAAATTGAAATATCAAAATAATTTAGAAATATCTGAATTATTCCGAATAAACATAATAAAATAACTATACTCTCATAAATACTTAATATTCTTTTAAAGCCATAATTTATTATTATAAAATAGGTTGACGTGTAAATAATTAATATAGGCACTATTTGTTTTGTTAGTCCAAAAAAAGAATAATCATTTAATGTACAAACAAATATTTGAAAAAAAATAAAAGTTAATAATATATAAATATATTTTTCAATAAAATTTTGTTTCCATTTAATAATAAAAACAAAATAAAAAATAAAAAATATATTAGCAAATAAATCAACACCTATACCAAAAAGATTTTTTTCAAAAATACTACTAGATATAAAAGTTAATACAAAAAAAAATAAAATAATTGAATCTTTTTTTTTTAAATAATCTATCATTTGATGAATTGTATTATTTTAGAAATATTTTTTATTATCAGAGCAAAAAAAGGAAGTTTAATTTTATTTTTTTTCAAAATTAAAAAATCCTCATATGTTTTAGTGAATATATTTTTTAGATTTTTATTGCTATCACCGCCATATCTCATTTTAGTAATGTAGCTATTCATATAGTAAAACTTTAGTTTTTTTTTAAAGAGTCTTAAAATAAAATCATAATCACCAGATATAGGAAAACTATTACTATAAAGGTTATTTAGAATAATTCTTCTTTTAATAAATAATGAGGTATGTGGAGGCATCCAACCGTAATTTAATAGAGACTTATTATATTTTTTACTTATCCATTTTCTAATTATCTGAGAAATATTTTTTTGATTAACATAAATTATATCACCATACAAAACATCTGGATTATATTTTACAAGTTTTTTGTAAATATCTAAAATTATTTTATCACTATAAAATAAATCATCTGCATGTAACAATGCGATGTATCTCCCTTTAGATTTTTTTATTCCTAAATTAATTGCATCAAATTTATTTTTTGATTTTTTATCGTAATAAAATTTAAGTTTATTCCTTTTTAGAAATTCAAGAGTGTTATCTTTTGATTTTGAATAGATTATAATATGTTCGATACTTTTGTATTTTTGTTTTTTTATTGATTGTATACATTCTTTGAGATGAGGCATCCCATTTTTAACAACTGTAATAATTGAAATTTTCGTTAACATTTAAGATATTTGAGTATATTAATATAATTAGGTTATATTAATTGGGTTTAAAAGCAAAATTTACTAATTCTAAATTTAATAAAATAAAAAAATTTTAAAAAAAAATGTCTACAATTCTTGGAATAAACGCTTATCATGCAGATTCATCTGTTTGTATAATAAAAAATAATAATCTCATTTTTGCAGTAGAAGAAGAAAAAATTAATAGAGAAAAGCATTGGGCAGGTTTTCCTGAAAAGTCTATAAATCTCGGTTTAAAAATTAATCATGTAGATGTCAAAGATATTTCTGATGTTGCGGTAAATTTTAATCCTTATTCAAATTTATATCAAAAAACTAGCTATTTTATTTTAAATTATATTTTTGGAGAAAAAAAAAAAGAAATTTTTAATAGGACGAAAACTAGATTAAATTTTAAGGATAAATTAATCTTTGCAAAAAATAGCAATTTCAAGCTTCATTATGTTGATCATCATATTTCACACATAGCTTCTGCATATTATGCATCTGGTTTTGAAAATGCTGTTGGTTTATCTATAGATGGATTTGGTGATTTTACAAGTCTAGCTATTTCAGAGTGCAATCAAAGAGAGATAAAAATTAAAAAAAAAATTTATTTTCCACATTCTCTCGGATTATTTTATGAAGCTGTCACTCAATTTTTGGGATTCAAGCATTATGGAGATGAATATAAGGTTATGGGACTATCCTCATATGGAAAACCAGTATATTTTGAAAAAATATTACACAACCTTTTTATTAAAGATGAATTTTTTAAATTAAACTTAAGTTTTTTTAATCATACAAAAAATGATTACAAATATGATTATAGATCAAATATTAAAAAAGAAACAATTTTTTCAGATAAATTAAACTCTCTTTTTTTTGATGAAATACAAAATAAAAATAGTACATTTAAAGAAGACTTTGCAGCATCTGCGCAAAAAGTATTTGAACATTTTTTTTTTAAAATATTGCTATTTATAAAGAAAAATTTTGAAAATCAAAATTTAGTATATGCTGGTGGATGTGCATTAAATTCAAAAGCAAATAGAATACTTTATGAAAAAGAATTGTTTAAAAATATTTTCATTCCTTATGCGCCAGGTGATGGTGGTGGATCAATTGGAGCTGCTTTTTATGTGCACCAAAAAAAATTTAAAGAAAAATTATTTAATGTAAAATCACCTTATATAGGACCAAAATATACCTTTGAAAAAATTCGTGAGCACATAAATCAATTAGATAAAAAATGTAATATACAATATCATGACTCAAAAAATGAAAAATTTTATATTTCTGTAGCAAAAATTCTTAAAGAAAAGAAAGTAATTGGCTGGTTTCAAGAAAATATTGAATTTGGAGCTAGAGCATTAGGAAATAGATCAATTATTGCAGATCCATCAAATATAAATGTGAAAGATCTAATTAACTCAAAAATTAAAAGAAGAGAAAGTTTTAGACCTTTCGCTCCAAGCATTATTTATGATGAAAAAAATAAATGGTTTAACAATAATATTGAAAATCCTTATATGTCTTTTGTAGAAAAAATAAAAATTGAAAAGAAAAATATTGTACCTGGTGTTGTGCATGTTGATAATACTTGTCGACTTCAAACTGTTACAGAAAAATCTAATAAAAATTATTACAATTTACTAAAATCATTTCATTCCCTAACTGGAATTCCAATTTTGTTAAATACATCATTTAATGAAAATGAACCAATTGTAAATGAACCACAACAGGCAATTGATTGTTTCTTGAGAACAGATATGGACGTATTAGTGATAGAAAATTATATAATATTAAAAAAATGATTTCTATTTTAAAATTAAAATCCGGTAACATTGCTTCAGTTGAAAATATGTTAAAATTTTTAGGACATAATGTTGAAATAATAACCAGTAAATCAGAACTATTAAAAGCTAAAAAGTTGATTTTGCCTGGTATTGGTAGTTTTAATGAGACTATGAATTATCTTAAGCAAAATGAATTAATTGAAACTTTAAGATTATTAATAATTAAAAATGAAGTTCCAACTTTAGGTATATGTATGGGGATGCAAATTCTTCTGAGCTCTTCAGAAGAAGGTAAACTTTGTGAAGGATTATCAGTTTTTCCTGAAAAAATTAAAAAATTTAATAAAAATTTTTCTAAAGTTCCACACGTAGGATGGAATAAACTTGAAATTATTAATTCCCAAGAAATGTTTTTAGATGAAAAAAATTTTTTTTATTTTTCTCATTCATATTTTTTAGAAAAAATATCTTCTGAAAACATTATAAGTTTATCTGTTAATGGAAGTAAATTCGTATCATCAATTAAAAAAAATAATGTAATAGGTGCACAATTTCATCCAGAGAAAAGTCATAAATATGGATTTCATTTTTTAGATTATTTTGCAGAAAAATTTTATGTTTAATTTTAGAGTTATACCAATTTTGACTATAAATGAAGGCAAGCTCGTTAAGACATTTAAATTTAATAATAATACTTATGTTGGTGATCCGATTAACACAGTGAAAATTTTTAACAATAAGTTTGTTGATGAATTAATAATATTAGACAAATCTAAAAGTGTTTTAAATTTGGATCCTGATTTTGAAAATATAAAATCTATATGTTCCGAATGTTTTTCACCAATCACTTACGGAGGTGGTGTAAGTAAAATTGATCATTGTACAAAATTATTTGAGCTTGGAGTAGAAAAAATTGTTTTCAATAATGTACTTTTTGAAGATAGGAATTTTCTTGATGAGTTTGTAAAAATTTTTGGATCTCAAAGTATGATACTTTCGTTAAACATTTTTTTTCAAAATGACGATTATTTTATTTACGATTATAGAAAAAAAAAAATTACTAATATTAAACTTAAAGATTTCTTTAAAGATATATTAAGTATTAATCCAGGTGAAATACTTTTGTATTCAGTTGATCGAGATGGTAGTAAAAGAGGGTTAGATTTTAATATCTTAGAAAGCATAAATAATACTGCAAATATACCAATAATTCTTGCAGGTGGTTTAAATAATTATGAAGAAATTTTGGAAGCTAAAAGATTAAAATTAGATGCAGTAGCTGGATCTTATTTTTTTACAATGCATGGAAAATTTAATTCTATATTAATTTCTTATCTAAACTCAAAACAAATTGAACAAATTCGTGAGTAGAAAAAAAATATTATTAATTGCTTATGACAACATTTTTGGAGATCCAAGAATTGAAAGAATGTATAAATATTTGTTAAAAAAAAATATAACTTTACACACAGCCTCAAGTTTTCCTGAAATAAAAAAAAATCATACCGTTCTTGATTTTGAAAAAGATTTTTCTTTAAAAAAAATTTTAAAAAAAAATATTTTTAAATTTTTTTTATATATTTTTAAGATTTTAATTAGTGATTTAAAAAGCTTTTGTTATCCTTGTTATAATTCTGTAGATAAATTAAATTTGCAAAAATATGATTATATTTTTATTTTTGACCTTAAAATTCTGTATTCTGTAGCAAACCGTATCAAAAAAAAAAGAATAATATGGGATGCTAGGGAATATTACCCTGAACAATTTAATCAAAATTTTTTTTGGCACACTTTATTTAATAAAATTATTATTAAATTAATTAAAATAAGTTTAAATAAAGTTTTAGTTGCATTTACTGTTTCAAACAACATAAGCAAAAAATATCAATCTGTATTTAGAAGAAAATTTTTAGTATTTTATAGTGTGCCAGACTATAATAAATTGAAACCTAAAATACCAAAAAATACTATTTCAATAGTTCATCATGGCATATGTTCTCATACAAGAAATATAGAAAATTATTTTGAGCTAGGAAAATTATTAGGAAAAAACTATCAAGTATTCCTTATGCTTAAGATAGTAAATAAAAAATATTATTTTAAATTAAAAAAAATGTATTCTGATGTTAAAAATGTAAAATTTTTAAAACCAGTTAAAATGAAAGATATTCCAAAAAGAATTAATAAATTTGATATAGGTATTATGATTGGTTTGAAAAAAAGTCTTAACCATATGTATTCAATGCCAAATAAATTGTTTGAGTCGATTCAGGCAAGATTATGTATAATTTCTAATCCCATAATTGATATGAGTAATTTTATTAAAAAAAATAATTGTGGTTACTTTAGTACAGATTTTAAAATTATAACACTATCTAGATTAATTTTATCTTTAACTAAAGAAGATATTTATAAGGCTAAAGTACAATCTAATAATTTGGCAAACAAATATAATAAAAAAAAATTGTACCAAAATTTTGACAAAATATTTTTAAAGATTTTTTAAATTTTTTTTGGAGTAGATTACAAAAATAATATAAAAAATTACTGTCATTAATACAATGTATAATGACTTTATTTCGCTTAAAATAGAAAAAGCGATTGGAGCTAAAGCAAAGAGTAAATAAAATATTAAAGATTTATTTGTGGATGAAAAAAATTTTAACATTAAATGATGTAGATGATTTAAATCACCAGAAAATGGAGATTTTTTATTTGATATTCTCTCAAAAAATAATCTTATTAAGTCTAGGCCAGGTATCAAAAAACAAATCAAGATTTGATCAGCTAGTAAAAATTGGTTTTTGTTATAATTTTCTATAAATTTTATAGCTATGTAAAATGATAAAACTAAAGAGCCAGAGTTTCCTAAAAATATTCTATTTTTTAAATTATTAATTAAAATAAACAATAATGATGCACATATTAAAATTTTTTCTCCAAAATCAATTGGTAACAGTACGATCCAAAGAATACCTAAAGAAATCGCAAGGCCATTAATTCCATCAATAAAATTGAAAGAATTACAAAATACAATAATACAAAAAACTGTGAAAAATATATCAAAATTGTCTAGTAAAATATTTGATTTATAAAAATTTTTAAAATTTAAATCGCTAATTAAAAATATTTCATTAGATTTAATTAA
>MDSV01202035.1_pt1 | contig 10116 bp, 8 predicted proteins | sample 810851 | NCBI WGS metagenome assembly MDSV01 (sample SAMN05326640, study PRJNA326480) | marine metagenome | isolation source: seawater | place: Atlantic Ocean: North East | collected 2012
ATCCTTGAAAAATCCCACAGTGTAGGGCACTGCATTCGGGTGCACGGAAAAATAAGGCTGGGACAGCGTGTACTGATCCAGACTGTGGGTCTGTTTGATGGACGCAGGGAGAAACAGTGGCAACACTTCATACAGCAAATAAAAAAAGATCAGGCAAATGGCGAAGATCACGCTGATACCACCCACACTGATCAGCCTGGCCGCCACCTGATCCTTCAACTTGCGATACCGGCGCATTTTGGTCAGACGCTGCTCGGAGATTCCAAACAATGCTTCGCTGGTTGATTCCATTAGCTGTAAACCTGGTTCTTGGTAAGACAAAACGGGGCCACATCAACTGTAGCCCCGTCCTGTTTCAGTTTGCCGTGGAAGGGTCAACTCCCCGGCGTGTTACTTGGCCGCGATTTCAGACTCGATACCCAGTTGATTCAGCACCTTGGCCACCATGGAGGAAGGCATGGGGATATAGCCATCCTTCACCACGATTTCCTGGCCCTGCTTGGACATCACCATCTTGATAAATTCACGTTCCAGCGGCGGCAGCGGCTTGCCGGGAGCCTTGTTCACATACACATACAGGGCCCGGGACAGGGGGTACTTGCCAGACAGCGCCGCTTCCGGAGAGGCTTCCACGTAATCGCTGCTGTTGCCCTTGGCCAGCGGCAGCGCGCGGACACTGGAAGTCTTGTAACCAATACCGGAATAGCCGATACCGTTCAGGGACGTGGCCACGGACTGCACCACCGAGGCGGAACCAGGCTGCTCGTTCACGTTGCTTTTGTAGTCGCCTTTGCACAGAGCCACTTTCTTAAAGTAACCGTAGGTGCCGGATACGGAGTTACGGCCGTACATTTGGATGTCCCGGTTCTTCCATTCGCCGGACAGCCCCAGATCACCCCATTTGGTGGCGTCGTTGGCGGCGCCGCAATTGCGGGTGGAGGAGAACACCGCATCCACCTGCTCGATGCTCATGCCCTTGATGGGGTTATCCTTGTTGACGAACACCGCCAGCGCGTCAATGGCCACCGGCACGGCAGTGGGCTTGTAGCCAAATTTCTTTTCGAAGGCTTCCAGCTCCTTGTCCTTCATCTTGCGGCTCATGGGGCCCAGATTGGAGGTACCTTCGGTGAGTGCCGGCGGCGCGGTGGAGGAACCGGCGGCCTGGATCTGTACCGCCACATTGGGGTACTGCTTCTTGAATTCTTCCGCCCAGAAGGTCATCAGGTTGGCCAGAGTATCGGAACCAACGCTGGAGATGTTGCCGGAAACGCCCCCAACCTTCTCATAGCTGGGCAGCTTGGGATCGACCTTGGCTTCCGCCTGGGCGCCGGTGGCCATCAGCGCGGCGCTGGCTGTCATTGCAACGGATGCAACCAATTTCTTGAAATTCATGGACTTTCTCCGAGATTGTGGGCTGTGTTTCGGGGTGTCGGATGATACGTTGCCCCCATGACCTCGGCACTATAGGGGTGTTGCGTGACAATTATATTACAGAATGATTTCATACCCCAGAGCCGGTGTCCCGCCTGTTGAGTACAATTTTTGCCGCCCACCGCCACCTGTCGCTATAATGCGCGGCGCCAGAGTCGTTCCTCTCACAAGAGCATCATGACAACAATAATCAATCGGCTGGACAAGTTTACCGACACCCTGGGGAAATGGCTGTCCCTGGCCAGTTTCGCCATTATGGCCCTCACCTTTGTGGTGGTGGTGATGCGCTATGGGTTCAAGGCCAGCGGCCTGGAACTGGGGGGCTGGCGGCTGAGTTCCATCGCCCTGCAGGAGAGTGTCCTTTATCTGCATGGCATTTTGTTTATGCTGGCCAGCGCCTACACCCTGAAACACAACGGTCACGTGCGGGTGGACGTGCTCTACCGCCGCTTTAGCCCCCGGGCCAAGGCCTGGGTGGATCTGCTGGGCACCCTGGTATTCCTGTTTCCCATGAGCGGCTTTATTCTGTTTTCCAGCCTGGACTACGTGGGCTTTTCCTGGCAGATCCGGGAGCGCTCCGACGAGGCGGAGGGCTTGCCCTATGTCTACCTGGCCAAATCCCTGATCCCCCTCATGGCCGGCCTGTTGCTGGTACAGGGCGTGGCGGAAATACTGCGCAGCCTGGCGGTTCTCAGCGGTCGCCTGGCGCCGGCCCCGCGGGAGGACGTGGAAGCCCTATGATCCCGTTGTTGATGTTCCTGGTGGTGTGCCTGGCGTTGATGCTGGGTTACCCGGTGGCTTTCACCCTGGGGGGTGTGGCGTTGATATTTGCCGGCCTGGGGGTAGCCCTTGGGGGATTCGACCCCAGCCTGCTGAACGCGCTACCCAACCGCCTGTACGGCATCATGGAGAACCAGACCCTGCTGGCGGTGCCCCTGTTTGTGCTGATGGGGGTAATTCTGGAGAAATCCCGGGTGGCGGAGAACCTGCTGGACACCATGGGCCGCTTGTTTGGCCGCTTTCCCGGCGGGCTGGGGATTTCAGTCACCCTGGTGGGCATGCTGATGGCCGCCAGCACCGGCATCGTGGGGGCCACGGTGGTCACCATGGGGCTGCTGGCCCTGCCCACCATGATCCGGCGCGGTTATGACCCGGCCCTGGCCACCGGCAGCATCGCCGCCACCGGCACCCTGGGGCAAATCATCCCCCCCTCCATCGCCCTGGTGTTACTGGGAGATGTGCTGTCCAACGCCTATCAGCAGGCGCAATTGAATATGGGCATTTTCAACGCCGACACGGTCTCGGTGGGGGATCTGTTCGTGGGAGCCCTGGTGCCGGGGCTGCTGATGGTATTGCTGTATATGGCGTACATCATTACCCGGGCCCTGATCAATCCGGCCCTGGCCCCGGCGATCCGTGATAGCGAACAGCAACAGGGCTCCCTCCTGCTGGACTGTCTGCGGGGGCTGGTACCGCCGCTGCTGTTGATCGTGGCGGTGCTGGGCTCCATTCTGGCGGGCCTGGCCACCCCCACCGAGGCCGCCGCGGTGGGGGCGGTGGGCGCCACTCTGCTGGCCGCCTGGCAGCGCCAACTCACCGGCCCCAATCTGTGGGAGATCATGCTGTCCACCACCAAGGTCACCTGTATGGTGTTCGCCATTCTCATCGGTGCCACCCTGTTTTCCCTGGTATTCCGGGGCTTTGGCGGCGAGGAGATGATTCACCGGGTGTTCGAGGCCATGCCCGGCGGCGTGTTCAGCGCCATGCTGCTGGTGATGGTGGTGATCTTTCTGCTGGGTTTTATCCTGGACTTTATCGAAATCACCTTTGTGGTGGTACCCATTGTCGGGCCGGTACTGCTGGCCATGGGCATTGATCCGGTGTGGTTCGGGGTGATGATTGCGGTGAATCTGCAAACCTCATTTCTGACCCCGCCCTTCGGCTTTGCCCTGTTCTACCTGCGGGGCGTGACCCCGGACAGCATCCCCACCCTCACCATCTACCGGGGGGTGGCGCCGTTCATTCTGATCCAAATCGTGACTTTGTCACTAATTGCAATTTGGCCTTCACTTGCCACATGGTTGCCGGATATAGTCTATCCCTCTTAGAGAGTTATATAATTTGGAGAGTTATATAATTTCCGGCTTAGGATACCCGTAACAGGAACCCCATGAACGACAGCATAATAGAAGAACAAAACGACGACGCCCCCACCCCCCAGGGTGAACTGGCGCTGCAGACCATCGCCATGCCGGCGGATTCCAACGCCGATGGGGATATCTTCGGCGGCTGGCTGGTGTCCCAGATGGACCTGGCGGGGGCGGTGTGCGCCAACCGCCTGGCCCGGGGCCGGGTGGCCACCGTGGCCATCGACTCCATGGTGTTTTTACGGCCGGTGGCGGTGGGCTCCGTGGTAAGCTGCTACGCCGAGGTGAAGGACATCGGCCGCAGCTCCATGACCATTATCGTGGAGGTCTGGGCCCAGCATCATAGCGACGCCGAGGCCCGCAAGGTCACCGAAGGCCAGTTCACCTTCGTGGCCATTGATGAAAACCGGCGCACCCGCCCGGTACCCCGCACCGGCAACTGAGCGCCGCCAGCCCGGTGACCGCAGCCACCGCGCCGGGCCCCACACAGCGGGCGTGATCCGATTTCCGCCCGCTGACGGCCTGCCCCCCACCGCCTTACCTTCCCCACCCTACTTTCTCCCTGACTAGGGGGAGCCGGAAGAGGAGCCGGAGCCGGAACTGGAAGAGGAGTCGGAACTGGAAGAGGCATCAGCGTCAGAGCTAGCACTGCCGGCCGGCGCGGCGGACTGCTCCCTGATTTCCAGAAAGGCATCTTCCGAAATCGCGGTATAGGGCGCCACGTCCGTCTTGAACGCCTGGAACGATTCGTACACCTTGCGTGCCATCTCGTCTTCGGCAATGGTTTCCTGAATCACCTCCCGGGACGCCTGACGCAGGGCGGCCACCACATCATCGGGCAGTTTGCGCAACTGCACCCCGTGCTTTTCCACCAGCTCTTTTAACGCGGCGTTATTGCGGGCTGTGTATTCATCCAGCATGTCCTGGTTCACCGCCCGGGTGGCGTACTTGACGATGGCCTGCAGGTCCGGGGGCAGGGATTCCCAGGCGTCTTTATTGACGATGAATTCCAGCATGGCACCGGGTTCGTGCCAGCCGGGGTAATAGTAGTAGTCAGCGGCCCGATACAGGCCGAAGGTCAGGTCGTTATAGGGCCCCACCCATTCCGTGGCATCGATGGAGCCGGTCTGCAGCGCGGTGAATAACTCGCCCCCGGGCAGGGTCACCGGCACCCCGCCCAGGCGCTGGAAGACTTCCCCGGCCAGACCGGGAATCCGCATCTTCAGTCCTTTCAGATCCGCCACGCTGTTGATTTCCTGCTTGAACCAGCCGGCCATCTGCACCCCGGTGCTGCCACCGGCAAAGGGCACCAGATTGAAGGGCTCGTAGACCTCCCGCCACAGCTCCATGCCACCACCGTAGTGCAGCCAGCCATTCATTTCCTGGGCATTCATACCGAAGGGCACCGCGGTAAAGAACTGGGCCGCCGGAGTCTTGCCCTTCCAGTAATAGGCCGCGCCGTGGCCCATCTGCACCGCCCCCCGGGCCACCGCGTCGAATACCCCCATGGCGGGCACCAGCTCGCCGGCGCCATGCACCTTCACCTTCAGCCGGCCACCACTCATGGCATTGACCGCCTTGGCGAAGTTTTCCGGCGCCATCCCCAGGCCGGGATAGTTGCGCGGCCAGGTGGTGACCATCTGCCACTCAAAAGTCTGTTGCGGCGCGGCGGCGCCGGCGGCCGGCTCCGACTCCTTGCCGCAGCCGGAAATGAAAAGCGCGCTGAGGGTCAGCCAAAGCAGGCCGACACGAGTCCACATCATGGCAGGCTCCTGATTATTCTGTTGTTGTTTTGGGTGGACCAAGGCTCCGCAATTGACGGGCGGGAGTCAAGCAAAACCTGGGGCCGGTTCCCGCTACAGCAATTCCAGGCGCGCATACTGCGCCACCAGCCACTTCTCTCCCTGGGCGGCAAAGTTCACCCGCACCCGGGCATTGGGCCCCTGCCCCTCACAACCCAGTATCACCCCCTCACCGAACTTGGGATGCCGCACCGCCCGCCCCAGCTGATAGGGTGAGTCCGGGGCCGGCTGCGCCCCCAGGGCAGCACCACGGGCAGCGCCCATGGGTCGGGTAATCCGGGCCGCGGCCCGCACCTCCTGCAGACAGTGGGCGGGGATTTCCCGCAGGAAACGGGAGGGGCCATGAAGAGTCTCGCTGCCGTAGATGCGCCGGCTTTCCGCATAGGTGAGATACAGTTTGACCATGGCCCGGGTAATGCCCACATAGGCCAGCCGCCGCTCCTCCTCCATGCGGCCAGGCTCATCGGCGGATTGTTGCGAGGGAAACAGCCCCTCCTCCACGCCGGTCATAAACACCATCGGGAACTCCAGACCCTTGGCCGCGTGCAGGGTCATCAACTGAACACAGTCTTCGTCGGCTTCGGCCTGGCCCTCGCCGGCCTCCAGTGCCGCATGGTCGAGAAACGCCGCCAGGGTGGCCGCCTCGCCGCTATCGCCGGTTTCGAACTCCCGGGCGGCACTGATCAGTTCCTTGAGGTTTTCCACCCGGGCCTCGCCGCGATCGCCTTTTTCCTTCTGATGGTGAGGAATCAGCCCGGAAGCCTCCACCACCTGTTCCACCAGGGCTGCCAGACTCTGGCCCTGTAACGCCTGCTCCAGCTGCTCGAGCATCACCATGAACCCGTGCAGGGCCTTGCCCGCCTTGGGGGTCAGTTCCTTGTGCTGGAGCACCGTCAGGGCCGCCTGCCATAATGGCTGGCCCAGTTCCCGGGCGGTGTGCCGGATCCGTTCCAGGGAGCGATCCCCCAGGCCCCGGGGTGGCGTGTTCACCACCCGCTCAAAGGCGGCGTCATCATCCCGGTGGGCCAGCAAGCGCAGATAGGCCAGGGCGTTGCGGATCTCCGCCCGTTCGAAGAACCGATGACCGCCGTAGATGCGGTAGGGGATGGCGGCCCGCAGCATGGCCTCCTCCAGCACCCGGGACTGGGCGTTGGAGCGGTAGAGAATGGCCATATCACTGCGCCGCAGGCCCTGTTGCTGCAAGGCCTGCTGAATGCGCTCGGCCACGAAACGGGCCTCATCCACCTCATTGAAACCGGCATACACCGAGATGGGCTCGCCTTCCTCCCCCGCGGTCCAGAGCTCCTTGCCCAGGCGGTCCTGATTGTGGACGATGACCCCGTTGGCGGCATTGAGGATGGTGGCGGTGGAGCGGTAGTTCTGCTCCAGCCGCACCACCTGGGTACGGCCGAAGTCATCGCCGAAGGAGCGGATATTCTCAATCCGCGCCCCCCGCCAGCCGTAGATGGACTGATCGTCATCGCCGACGATGGTCACCGGTATCTGCTCCCCCGCCAGCATCTGCAGCCAGGCATACTGAATGCGGTTGGTGTCCTGAAATTCATCCACCAGAATATGGCGGAAGCGCCGGCGGTAATGGTCCAGCAGCTGGGGCTGGTGCAGCCAGAGCTCGTGACTGCGCAGCAACAGCTCGGCGAAATCCACCAGCCCGCCCCGGTCACAGGCCGCCTGGTACTCCCGGTAGACCTCGGTCAGGGTCTGTTGATAACGATCGCCCCCGGTCTCGATATGCTGCGGCCGCAGACCCTCATCCTTTTGGCTGTTGATAAAGGCCTGGGCCTGGCGGGGAGGCCAGGTGGTATCGTCCAGCTCCAGCTGGCGCAGGATCCGTTTCACCAACCGCAGCTGATCATCGGCATCCAAAATCTGGAAATTGGCGGGCAGGTTCGCCAGTTCATGGTGGGTCCGCAGCAGCCGATGCGCCAGACCATGGAAGGTGCCCACCCACATGGAACCCGCCGGGGCCCGCAGCAGCTGTTCAATCCGCTGGCGCATCTCAGCGGCGGCTTTATTGGTAAAGGTCACCGCCAGAATGCTGTGGGGGGACAGGCCCCGCTCCTGTATCAACCAGGCAATGCGGTGCACCAATACCCGGGTCTTGCCGCTACCGGCCCCCGCCAGCACCAGCAGACGATGGGCGTCCGAGGTCACCGCCTGGGCCTGATCAACGTTAAGAGAATTTACAATAGAGGAAGGCTGCATCGCCGCATTCTACTGATTTGCATGGGCCAGTGCCAAACATAATAAAGAAACCGGCAAGGCGAACTGATTTAGCTATAAAACAAGCGAGTTATGACAAATATCAGGCAAATAGCGGCCAAACTGTAAAAAATCCCTTAAGAAAATTTCACGGAATGTAAATTTGCGTATATATTTTTTGCTAACCAAAGTGCGAAGGTGCGCGTATCGAACGGTTTCCAGATAACAATAAGAACGCCCTGCATAGCCCGAGCTTCCCCTATTCTTCATTGTTATCCCTCCGCCCCCGATACCAGCACAGTTTGGTATTGAATAACAAAACCGACTTAAATGGAGTTCGACTCTAATGGCAATGAACAAGCGTTTTCAGGTGACCGCTCTGGCCGCAGCCGTGGCTGCCGCCGGCGCCGTTGTGCCGGCGTATGGCTTTGAGTACGTAAAGGACGATTTCCGCATGCAGGTGGACACCACCGTGTCACTGGGCGCCTCCTGGCGGGCGGAAGACCGGGACTACCGCAATGTGGGGGTGCAAAACGCCCTAGCCGCCGGGGAATCCGAATTCCACTATCACGGCACCAGCTCCCAGGACAACAGTAACCTGCTGTGGCAGGAAGGTTCCACCTTCTCCGAATTGGCCAAAATCGTGGTGGACGTGGAGCTAAACTACAAAAACTACGGTGCTTTTATCCGCGGCAAATCATTTTACGACCATCGTATCGTCAATGGTGATGGTCGTACTGACGTGCCGGCCTATGCCGAACCCGGGCAACCGGCCCAGAGCGCCGGCACCGGTGGCGATATTCTGGACGCCTTTGTCTGGGGTGACTGGTGGCTGGGGGATAAACCCCTCAACGTGCGCCTGGGTCAGCAGGTAATCAGCTGGGGCGAAGGGCTGTTCTTCCCCAATGGCATCAACACCATTAATCCGGTGGACGTCAATGCTCTGCTGGCGCCTGGCTCTGAAGTAAAAGACGCCTTGATTCCGTTGAATGCTCTTTATGGCTCCCTGGGCTTGACCACTAATTTGACCCTGGAAGCCTTTGTGTTGTTTGAGTGGAAAGAAACCGAACTGCCCGAGTGCGGAACCTTCTTCTCGACCACCGACCTGGCAGGCCCCAACTGTTATGGCGGTTTTTATCCGAGTGGAGAGGAGACCGGCTACGTGAATCCCACCTATGGCCCAGCTGGGCCAGCGGAGTACCGCTACCTACCGCGAAGCTCTGACAGGGAGCCGGACGACCAGGGTCAGTACGGTATGGCGGCTCGCTATTTTGCCGAAAGTATCGACACCGAGTTTGCTGTCTATTACATGAATTACCATTCGCGGCTGCCGATTATTTCAGGCTACATGGTAGACCCCACCCAGGTTGATCCATTGGTGACCGCAGTATTAGGAACCGGGCCGCTATCCCCGGATCTGGAAACAGCCCGCCTACAGCTGCTGGGGGCGACCAATAACCCCACCGCCACAGCATTCCTGCTGCCCACCGGCAGCTTGTTCAGCGACTATGTTGAGGACATCGAACTGCTGGGTGCCAGTTTCAACACTACCATCGACATGGGCTTACCGGGCGGCGCCACTGCATTCTCCGGTGAGATCAGCATGCGCAAGGACCAGCCCTTCCAGATGGAAGACGGTGACACTCTTGGCGGCGCGCTGGGCCTACCCTCACTCAGCTGTAGCGACGCTGACGTGGCCTATGATTGCTATGACAAGTATCAAGCAGGCGAATATGCTCCCGGTTATGTGCGGGAAGACTACTACCAGGCTGAGATTGCGTTTATTCACTTCTTCGACCGCATTTTGGGCGCCTCCCGCTGGACGGCGATCCTTGACATTGCGGGGTCCTATACTGATTTACCCGACAAAGACGAAGCACTGCTGAACAGCTCTTATAATGCCACCCTTAACCACCCCTGGGTCGCAAATGTTGCGACTATAAATGGCGCTCCACTGCCGGGGGCAATAGCCAGTTACCCGGACTTCCTCAATTATGCCTATAACGTGCTGGGCAATGCTGCCACCGCACCGGAGGATTCAGAATACTATCCCACCAGCGGTGCCTGGGGCTATAAGATGCGCTTCACCGGTGACTACAACAACGTATTCGCCGGTATCAACCTGCGGCCCACCATCAGCTTCAGCCACGATGTCTACGGTACCACCCCGGGGCCCATTACCAATTTCCTGGAGGACCGCAAGGCCCTGGGGCTGTCCCTGGAAGCCGTTTACCTGAACAGCTACACCCTGGAAGCCTCCTACACCGACTTCTACGGTGCGGAACCTTATAACCAGCTCGCTGATCGGGATTACTACTCCATCAGCGCTTCAGCCTCATTCTAAGTTGTGGGGGAACCAAGGAAATGATTATGAATGCAAAGCATAAAATGACAGTCCTGGCCGGCACCCTGCTGGCCGCCTCCCTGGCCACCGCGCCGGCCCTGGCCAAGGTGCCGCCGGAAAAAGCCGAGATGCTGGGGAACGAGCTCACCCCCAGTGGCGCCGAGGTGAACGG
>MDSV01248015.1_pt1 | contig 10116 bp, 11 predicted proteins | sample 810851 | NCBI WGS metagenome assembly MDSV01 (sample SAMN05326640, study PRJNA326480) | marine metagenome | isolation source: seawater | place: Atlantic Ocean: North East | collected 2012
GGCGAAGTGGTGGAATGGTAGACACGAGGGATTCAAAATCCCTTGCATGCAAGTGCGTGAGGGTTCGACTCCCTCCTTCGCTATAAATTAAATAAAAATTAGGATTATTATGAATAAATATAAAATGTATGGTATCGGTAATGCTTTGTTAGATTATGAATATAAAGTCAATGATGAAATTCTCTCAGATTTAAAATTGGATAAAGGCTGCATGCTATTAAATGATTTTGAAAAGCATTTCGAAGTTCATACATTTTTAAAAAATATCAGACCACCTGAGAAAATTGTTCCAGGCGGTTCCGTTGCAAACTCAATTTATACAATGGCTCAATTTAATGATAATGTTTGCTTTTCAGGAAAAGTATCAAATGATGATACTGGTGATAACTTTATAAATTGTCTGATTAATTCTGGTGTTGAATCATATGTGAATAAAATAACAGATCAGAAAAGTGGAGAATGCCTTGTTTTAATTACGCCAGATAATGAAAGAACAATGAATACATATCTAGGTTCATCAGCATTACTGCAGGTTAATGATATTAATAAAGATGTGATAACTGAGTCAGAATATCTTCTCATTGAAGGGTACTTGGTAACGTCTGAAGAAACATTGGCAGTTAGCATGGCTGCCCTCGAATATGCTATGGAAGCACAATCAAAAACTGTAATTACTCTATCAGATCCCAATATAGTTTCATTTTTTAGGGGAAATTTACTTAAACTATTTAAAAATAAGTCACATATAATATTCTGTAATGAACAGGAAGCTCTAAATTTTTCAGAAACTGATAACCTTAAGGATGCTCAAATTTTTCTTAAAAAGATTACAGATAAATATATTATAACATTGGGTGCAAAAGGTGCATTGTGCTTTGATGGCGAAAAATTGTATACAACGAAAGGAATAACAGTGTCATCTAAAGATTTCACAGGCGCTGGAGATATGTTTTTAGGGGCATTTATGCATAAATATAATGGAATTAATTCTGAGGAAGCGTTAAATTTTGCTAACTACTCTGCATCTAAAATTATTCAGGTTTATGGCGCTAAACTAAATAGCAAGGATGACTATAAGAACTTGATTGACAGCTTTAAATCAATGATCTGACTTTATTTACCATGCTCATGGGGTCTTTTGCTTCTGTTATTGGCCTACCGATAACTAGGTAGCTAGACCCTGCAGATATGGCTTTATCAGGAGTATAAATTGTTGCGTGGTCATCCGCCATCTCATTTAACCTTATGCCTGGAGTTATATAAAGAAAATTAGATGCAATATCTTTTACATGAATTATATCAGCTGGAGAACAAACAACTCCATCAATTGAACAATTATTAGCTGATAATACTAGCTTTTTAACCACAGTATTTCTATCAGCAAGTCCTAAATCATTTAAATATTTTTTATTATGACTGGTTAGTAACGTCACTCCAATGAGCAAGGCAGATGGATTTTCTTGGTCTCTGGCTTGTTTAGCAGCCATAATCATTTCTTCTCCGCCTAATAAATGAATATTTAACATCCATATACCCAACTTATATGCTTCAAGGCAAGCTTTATGAACGGTAGTCGGAATATCATGAAATTTTAAATCAAGAAATATCTCAAAGTTTTTTTTATGAATTGAATCTATAATATCAGGTCCAAGTTTTGTAAACAGTTGCTTGCCTACTTTCAGTCTACAATATGATGGATCTAGCTGATCACATAAATTTGTTACGCTTTTCTTATCGCCGTAATCTAATGCAATAATAATTTTTTTTGGATCATTATTTTGAGTCACTAACGCCACCATCTCTTAATAAGTCTATAGCTGATTTAGGAGATATAGTTTCCCAACTATTACAGCTTGGACATAACCAGTTTAACTCATTAGATTTATAACCACAATTGCTGCAAATAAAAAAATTATTATTTAGAAATATATGGTTATATGCAGACATAAGATCTTTAAGCGAAGGACTAGATATATTTTCTTCTGAAGAGACTAAGGTATGAGCAACAGTAAAATTATTGATTAAGTCAATATCTTTGAAGTTATCTATATATTTTTTTGCTAATATTTTTTCATCCTCATAATATAAAAATAAATATATATCAGGCACAAATGTAATGTCTCTGAGTTGTGATATTGACACAATTGTTTTCATTATGACTGATGTATTATTAATTTTTTTAGCTAGATTAATAATTTTGTTAACTATAAAGGTAATATACTTAGAATTTTGATTAATAATTGATTGAAAATATTGTATTGCTGTTCCAATATCACTTGATGCATAACAGTCAGCAAGCTGAATATTAGCTCTTATACATGAAGGATTAGTTTTTAATGCTTTTTTAGCAATAGCAATTGCTTTTTCCAATTGATTCTGTTTTGTATAAATTGAAGATATTTCACAATAATATTGAGCAAGAAGTACTTCTGTCGTATGACCGTTAACTTTGTTATAGGATATTGTTTTTATCAGATCAATAGCTCTTTCCCAGTCTTTAGATACCTCATATATTTTAATCAAATGTTCAAGAGCAGAGTTTTTATAACTTTTTAGCTCAGACAAGTTTTTAAAAACTTTTTCAGACCTATCATATAATCCAGCATAGTAAAAATCTTTTGCTAATTCATATAATGCCTGGTTTTTTAACTCTATCTCAAGGGTTGGTCGCGATAATAGATTTTGATGTATTAGAATAGCCTTATCAAATTCTCCTCTTTTCCTATATAATCCTCCTAAAGCTAAATGTGTTTCAATTGTCGAACTATCTACATCCATCAGAGATGTAAATATCTTAAATGCCTTCTCTTCTTCATCATTAAGGAGATAGTTTAAACCTCTATAATACTCAGCATTGAAAATATTTTTACTTTGCTTCTTTGTAGGCCTAAAATAATAATATGCTGATGATATAATTATCACCGCAATTAGTGATAAAACATATATCATTCGTGATCATCTCTGAGAGGATTCTTTCTTAGATTGTCAATTTCATCTTCCTTAATTTTCATGCTTTTTCTAAGATGCCTATTTTCATGTTTATTTTTGATATAAGCTGAAAAGAAAAATAGAAGAGAGATGAAAGAACCGATGAGAAAACTTATAAATAAAAATAATGGTAACGGGCCCGTAAATTTTTGGAGGTATAAATCAAGCTCTATTATTTCAGAATTTAACATTGAGACTGTAATCGATAAAGCCAATAAGCATAGCATTATTAAAAATATAAAAACTCTAAACATGATTAATTTTATGCTATTAAAGTAACTATTAGAAGAGAATTAAGAGTTAATTTTTATTATCTACTCTGCTCTTAAGCTCTTTGCTTGGCTTAAAATGAACACTATATCTTTTTTCAAGGGCAACCAACTCACCAGTTTTAGGGTTTCTGGCAGTCCTGGAGTTATGATTATGTAGAGAAAAAGTTCCAAAACCTCTTATCTCTATCCTATCACCTGAATAAAGTGACTTGGATATATGTTCAAGTATTTTTTTAACAGAATAATCGATGTCTGATGAAGTAAACGAATTAAACTTATTTGATAATTTTGCTATTAATTCAGATCTATTTAAAATCATCGCTTATATTATTAGTCTTGCTCTAGTTGTTTGATTCCCAAAGATACGCGTTCTCTTTCAGAATCAATTGACAAGATGATAGATTTAACATCATCACCTTTTTTATAGGATCTTATCGCTTCTTCCTGCTTATCTTCAGCAGAAACAATATCTGTAATATGTATTAATCCATCAATTCCACCATCCAATCCAACAAATATTCCAAAATCTGTAATAGATTTTATTTGACTAGTGATTATGTCACCCTTAGCATTGTTATCTGCAAATTCAGACCAAGGATTTTCAAGGCATTGTTTGTGGCTTAACGATACCCTTCTTTTTTCATTATCAATCTCAATAACTTTAACCTCAATATCATCACCAAGATTAACAACTTTATTAGGATTGATATTTTTATTTGTCCAATTTAATTCTGATGTTCTGACGAGACCTTCAACGTTATCGCCAAGATCAACAAAAACTCCATAATCAGCAATATTTGCAACTGATCCGTTGTATGTTGAACCAACTTCAAGTTTTTCTGGAATTTTATCCCATGGGTCATCAAGTAGTTGCTTCATACCGAGGCTCACACGATTTTTTTCCGTATCAAATTTTAAGACAATTACCTCAATTTCATCTCCTACTCTCAGCAATTCACTTGGGTGGTTAATTCTCTTCCAAGATATATCTGTAATATGAAGTAATCCATCTATACCTCCTAGGTCAATAAAAGCTCCATAATCTGTTAAATTTTTTATAAAACCAGTTACTTTTTTACCTTCAGTATATTTTTCCGCAACTTCTTCAGGGCTTGAATTTTGATCCATCAATACAGCTTTTCTAGAAAGAACAATATTGTTTCTTATTTTATCCATTTTTATGATCTTAAATTCTAGAACCTTTCCTTCTATATAATCAGTTTCCTTAGTAGGTCTTACATCAACCAGGGATCCCGGCAAGAATGCTTTTATATTCATAAGCTCAACTGTAAATCCACCTTTTACTTTACCACAAACCTTACCCTCAATAACTTCTTGGCTATTTTGAATAGACTCTAATTCTGACCATACTTTTGTTCTTTTAGCTTTTTCACGAGACATTATAGTCTCGCCGTATCCATCCTCTATAATATCAAGAGTAACTTCTACTTGATCGCCAATTTCTATTTCTAGCTTTCCGCTGACATCAAGAAATTGGTGTTTGGGGATGATACCTTCTGATTTGAGCCCGGCATTAATGACAACGTAATCATTTCTTATTTCCATAACAGTGGCAGTTACAATACTACCGGGTGTCATGTTTATTTTATCCATACTAGCATGGAATAAAATTTCAAATTCCGATTGGGCTTCCATCAATATATTATCCTCTTATAACTCAAACTCCTGTTATCTTATACAATTCAAGGATTTTATCAAGGATAGACTCGATATTTAATTTGCTAGAATCTATGATAATTGCATCTTTTGCTGCTTTTAACGGCGAAATATCGCGATTAATATCTTTTTCATCTCTATCTTTAAGAGATTTCCTAATATCAGCTATGTCCGGAGATGATCCATTTTTTACAAGTTGCGCATGTCTACGTTCAGCACGAATATCTAGATCAGCAGTAAAATATAATTTTAAGATAGAATTTGGAAAAACTTTAGTACCCATATCACGTCCATTTGCTATCAATCCTGGTTTTTTGATACATTTGTGTTGTAGAGGTAATAGTGACTCCCTTATGATCTCGTTCTTAGATATTGTAGAAGCTAATAATCCAACCTCTTCAAAATATAATCTACTCGTTATATCTTTATTTCTAAATAAAACATTAAAACTAAGACCATTACTTGGCTGCAAATGAATATCCTGGACAAGACGATTTATATTTTCAATATTGAAGATATCAATATTTTCTAAAGTTTTTAAATAAGCAAAAGTCCTATATAAAATCCCACTATCAAGTATATAAAATCCAAGTATTTCTGATAATTGTTTAGAGACTGTAGTCTTTCCAGAGCTTGCTAACCCATCAATTGCAATCACAGGAATATTATTATTCATATACTATAAATCTCATTATTTTGACATTTGAGTATATCTATAAAATCTGGGAAAGATGTATTAATATTCTCTGTATCAATTACAGTAATTGGTTTTCTGGAGACGAGTCCGGCAATTAAGAATGACATCGCAATTCTATGATCACCATAACTATTAACTATTCCTCCAGTAAAGTCCCCTCCTTTAATCTTAATAGAGTTTATTGATGTTTCAACATCAATTCCAAGATTCATAAGGCCTTCTTCCATAGACTTAATTCTATCACTCTCTTTGTGACGTAACTCTTCTATATCATTAATGACAGAAGTACCATTACAACATGCGCATGCTATAAATAATATTGGTAACTCATCGATCAATCGAGAAATAATATCGCCAGATAAATTTATTGGCTTTAATTTTGAATGTTTAATAATAATATCTGCAACAGGCTCATTACCGATATTTCTGAGGTTACTTAATTTTATGTCAGCGCCCATTTTTATTAATATTTCTATAATTCCAGTGCGAAGAGAGTTAACTCCAATGGATTTCAGGATAACATTAGATTTAGGTTTTATTAGTGATCCTACAATAAAAAAGGAAGCTGAAGAAATATCTGAAGGTATGGTAATATCTTTGGCAGATATAGTACCACCACCAGAAAGTGATATAGACTTATCACAAATAGCTATAGGGTAATCTAAATATTGCAACATTCTTTCAGTATGATCTCTAGTTTTAATATTTTCACTTATCGTTGACTCTCCATCAATAAATAATGAGGCTAGTATTAAACATGATTTAATTTGAGCGCTTGGTATAGACAGATTATATTCAATAGGATTAATAGTCGATTTAGCAAATGCCAGAGGAAGTCTACCGCTATTAGAATTTATAAGAGCTCCAATATCGCTCAAGGGATCTATGATACGTCTCATTGGTCTTTGTAAGAGAGATTCATCTCCAGTAATTGATGAATCAAAATTCTGAACTGCCAAGATTCCAGAAATTAATCTGGCTAAAGTACCTGAATTTCCGGCATCAATTTGAGTAGATGGTTTTGATAAAGAGTCTAAACCATTACCATATATTGATATGATTTGATCATTTAATAAAATTCTAACTCCTAGCATACGAAAAGCATTCAAGGTTCTTTTACAGTCTTCAGATAGCAATGCATTCGATATATTTACTTTCCCATTAGATAACGAACCCAATATTATTGCTCTATGAGTTATAGATTTGTCACCGGGTATATCAATCTCTCCAGAAAGATGGTTTGATTGATTAAAAATTAAGCTTACACTATTTGTCATTTTGCTCGAGCTTGATTTTTATATCTCTAAGATACTTAGCTAATCGTTTATCTTTATTGCTAACCAAAGATTTAATTAGATCCAATTCTTTTTTTAATAAATTTATCGATCTTATTATATTTTTTTCATTGGAAAAACATATATCTCTCCACATTTTAGAATCACTATGTGCTAATCTAGCAAAATCTTTAAATCCACCCCCTATATAGTCTGATATATTATCTATAGACTTAGTATTCAAAATTATATTGACTAAAGCAAATGAAACTAGATGTGGCAAATGACTTGTCTCAGAGAGAACTAAGTCATGTGTTTTTGGATCAATAGTAAAGATCTGACAATTAAATTTTTTCCAAAACTTAGAAATTTTTTTAGCGAGATTTGAATCTTTATTTTCAATAGGTGTTATTAATATAACAGAATTCTTAAATACATCAAGATCAGAGTTTATCACCGATGAACTTTCTTTTCCGGTCAGAGGATGTGAACCAATGAACGAGCCCTCATTGTTCTTAAATACACTATTATAACCATCAATGATTGTAGATTTTGTGCTTCCTATATCGGTGATAATAGCATTAGATTTTTTAAATTTTTTTATGTTTCGGAAAATTGCTTTATAACAACTAACAGGAGTACAAATTATTATAAGGTCTGCATCAGAAAGATATTTAAAATTAGTGTTATCATAGTTATCAATAATCTTATATTTTTTAGCATAACTTAGACTTTTTTTGTCAGTATCATAAGCATATACTTTATTAGAAATATTCATTTCTTTGATAGATCTAGCTAAAGAACCACCCATCATTCCAAGACCATAAATATATATTGAATTAAACATATCTTATTCAGTAAACTCTAATATCTTTGTTAATTTATCAATGAAGTACTTGTTTTCAGTTTCAGATCCAATTGTAACTCTAAGATAACGAGATAATCCATAATTAATCAATGGCCTTAATATAATACCTTGAGATAATAATTTATTGTAAATTTCAACAGTTTTAGAGCCTGTTTTAATAGTCAGAAAATTAGCATAACTATCTAAATAAGGTATACAGAGTTTGTCGAAATTCAATTTTAAGTACTTCATTCCTTTGTCATTATCTTTTAAGCTCTTAGTTACATAAGCACTATCTTTTAATGATACTGCTGCCATCTCTTGCGCAATATAGTTAATATTAAAAGGTTGTCTAAAAATATTAAATTCGTTTACAATTTTATTAGATGCCAATCCATAACCTATTCGTAAACCTGCCAAAGCATGAATTTTAGAAAAAGATCTTGTAATAATTACATTTGGATATATCTTTAATAAATTAATAGCGCTTTTTAAACCTCTAAATACCGCATACTCATAATAAGCTTCGTCAATTACAATTATTATTTTTTTAGGTACAGTATCAATAAATTTGGTGAGCTTATTAACCTTCAAGGCTGTTCCAGTTGGATTGCTTGGGTTTGCTATAAAAATCACTCTCGTTTTATTTGTAATTCTAGATCTCATGTCATCCAAGTCTATACTCAAGTAATCTTTACCTGGCATCATGAGAGGTTTTGACTCAATAATTTTTGCTTTAGCATTTTTAGAAATTATCTTATAAACTAAAAATGAATGTTTGCAAAAAAGAACTTCCGATGTATTATTCAAATACCGTCTAGCAACAAACTCTAATATCTCATTAGATCCATTACCAATCATGATATTATTTTCATTTATAAAAGATTTAGACAAATAATTGTTAATAGTTTTTCTAAGATTTTTAGACTTGCTGTCTGGATAACGATTAATTATTTGAATAACCTTCTCACCAGCTATTAGAGCCTTTTTGCTAGGTCCAGAAGGATTTTCATTTGACGCTAACTTAATAACTTTTTTAATATGATATTTTTTTTGAATATCATTGATATTCTGACCGGGCTCATAAGTTGGCGTTTTTATAGTCATAAATTATATACTACTTGGGTATGAGCCCAAATATTTATAGAAAATACTTTTCTTTTCTATATCTTTTAAAGAATTTGAAACATTTTTTTCAGAGACATGTCCATTGATATCGAGCAAAAACATGTACTCCCAGTTATTTATTTTCGTTGGAATAGATTCTATTTTAGTCATACTTATTTTATTATTAGATAATGATTCTAATAATGATTTTAAAGCACCAGCTTTATTTTTTACAGAAACTAATATGGATGTCTTGTCACAACCGCTAGCTTCTATTTCATGGTCCCCAACAACTATAAATCTAGTAGTATTATCTATAACATCATGGATATTACTTCTTAATATAGATATCTTGTATAATTTAGAACAGCTGTCACTTGCAATAGCTGCTGAACTAGGAAGATTTTTTATCTTCTTTGCCGCAGCAGAATTACTTGTTGAGAAGATTCTTTTAGCATTCGGTATATTTTTATTGAGCCATTCATTACATTGTAGGAAAGTCTGTTCATGTGCATATATTTTTTTAATATCACCCAAGCGTCTAGAATTAGATAAAAGGCAATGCTTGATGGTTAGATTTACTTCACCACATATTTTTATGTCTTCTTTTATTAAGTGATCAACAGTTAGCTTTACACTACCTTGATTAGAGTTTTCTATAGGTACCACACCAAATTCTACATTACCATGATTAACATCACTGAATATAGAACTTATGGAGTCATGAAAATTAATATCAATAGATGAACCAAAAAATTTAGTTAATGCAATGTTACTATAAGACTCTCTTGGTCCGAGGCAACAAACTTTTAGTTTTTTTTCTAATGAGAGACAAGATGAAATTATTTCTCTAAATATTGACTGTAGATTTTCATCTGACAATGGTCCATTGTTTGCTTTGGTGAGACTTCGAAGAATTTGTGCTTCCCTTTCCGGGCGAAATATACTTTGATTGCTAGACAAGGATTTTGCTTTTTTTATTTTCTGTGCAAGTTTGCCCCTTTCATTAAGCAACTCTACCATTTGCTTATCAAGCTTATCTATTAAATTTCTAATTTTATTTAAATCATTCATCATTTACAATAGTTTCTGTAGATATAGCTACCAATTTCTCATCATCCTGTAAAACTTGTAATCTTACGCCCTGTGTATTTCTGCCAATTATTGGCATATCACTTACTGCTATTTTAATTGTTTTACCTTTGTTTGTAATCATAATTATTTGGTCATTCTCGTTTACATTAACAGCCCCAA
>MDSV01095064.1_pt1 | contig 10115 bp, 7 predicted proteins | sample 810851 | NCBI WGS metagenome assembly MDSV01 (sample SAMN05326640, study PRJNA326480) | marine metagenome | isolation source: seawater | place: Atlantic Ocean: North East | collected 2012
ATCCTACTACTATTATTAATCCTGAGAAACTAGAACAAAGAATTGAAACAATCAATTCCGTTATTCAAGTTACCGGCACCAGAGCTAATGCTTAAAACTTTTACATTTTTTTTTCTTTTTTTACCCTTTTTGGCTGCTGGTCAAGAAAGCAATCCTCTAAAAGAACTTGCTCAGTTATTAAAGAATGAAAAAACCCCTGTCTACAGAATTGATTTCATTGTCCTTAAACATCTTGAGATAGAAGAAAAGGATGAACAAGAAAAATGGCCTACTTTAAAAAATATCAATCTTAATGAACATTTAATAGCGTTATCACCTGATCCAGAACTTTTAGTAGATACACCTATATTGAATGATAGAGTAAAAAAAAATTTGAATGGCATCAATTATCAAATTCTAATTAAAGACAATTTGGATATCGTAAATGAGGTTAAAGATGCAAAAATAGAAACAAGACTTCCGGTAAGATTTTATGAAAAAATTGTTCTAAATTCTCCGGTTGATGAAGTTGTAAGAAAACTGAAATTAAGCAAAGGTTATAGGGTTCTTTTTGAAAGTTCTTGGTATCAGCCTGTCTTTTCTAAGTCAAACGCCCGTCCCGTGTATATTGAAGCAAGAGATAATAAAGACAGAATCTATGGTCAGTTAAATATCTACAAAGACCGGTATTTACATAGTGAAATGATACTAAGATTTTCTAATTTAACAAAAGAAGAAAATATTCAGATAGAAGTAAGCCCTAAAAACTTCAATGCAATACTGGAGGACCTGACTAAACCACAGACTCTACCTAATGACGATGGTTCTTACTGGATAAATACAATTTTGTCGCAAATAAAAATAAGATTTAGAGAATTCAATGAGAATAATATTGATCTTAACAAAATACAGCCAAACCTAGAACCAAAAGGTATTGAGAAAGTTTATTTTAAAGACTTATACGAATTAAAAGAAGAGAGAAAAATGGATGAAGAAGAGTTCTATTATGTAGATCATCCTTATTTTGGAGTTCTTTTAAGGATTTCTCTCTTTAAATAAAACTATTTTTTTTAGTTAAATTATCTTCCAAAGCTTCGAGTATTAATTTTTTTTCATCAGTAGCATCTAGAAGTAATTTATTAGTCTTTTCTAGTCCCTTTTCTAAACTTAGCCAAGGACCTTTGTCGTGAAGTCTTTGATTAATAAAACTGGAATAACGGCCCATGGATTCAGAGGAAGCGTGCTCAGGGACATTTGAACAAATGAGTCTTTCCGCTAATTCTTTATATCGGCTATCTTCAAATCCATCTAGTAATTTTACTCTTTCATTCCAAGGTAAAGAATGGAAACGCTCCATCCATAATTGATCAGCTTCTGAAGCAAAACCTGAGTAGACCGATTGTTCCACATATTTTGGTGGCGGGTAATTTACTTGATTATTGGTAAGCAACTCACTTACTCTCGCTTGAAGATTTGTATTATTCTTAATTTTTCTAGCCCTTTCCTCTAATTGCTCAAAGGGTATATCTAAATATTGATTAATATGTGGTATGGAATTAGCTGACATAATTGGCATACTTTTATTTATTTTTACTTTACGAATAGCAGAACCACTATTACCTATTTGCTCTAACAATTCTGTATCTGTTAAATCATTTAATTCATCAGGATCAAAATAAAGATCTGCAACAGCCACTTCATTATTCATTCTTCTATTTTGACCACAGAAAGTTACTGGGTAAGTAAAACTCTTGCGTCTTATTATCTCGCCCATCATCGCAAAAGGTTCTGACTGTAATATATTTAGATTTCCAAATTTAGAAGCGCCTTGAAGAGATGCTCTCCATACCTGTGGAGCATTAGATTCTACTAACTTTGCTAACTCTAACATTAAATAGCAATCAGCCAATGCGTCATGAGCATTTGATGCTTCAATATTATTGGCCTCAGACCAGTCTGTTAATTTCATGCTCACTTCACCTAGTTCAAATGACGGCAGTTGAAGGCTTTTAGGAAAGAAGTTAGCCACTAGTTGCAAAGTGCTCATCATGTCTAATCTTGTAGCACCCGATGTGTTGGTTATATAAGAAGGCAGCAAACACCAATAAAATTGTCTTCTAAATAGTTCTTCATCAAAACGATGACCGTTATAGGTTATAAAAACTGAATTTCTACCTTTTGGCCATTCCAACCAGGCCTTTCTTAGCTCAATCATCATCTCGTAATGTGACTGAAGTTTGCCTTCCAGGCAGTCAATTTTTTTGTGGACTAAAAAGGCTTCTGGACTTGGCACAACCCAAGGTAAGAGATTGCTACCTATGTCTTGAGTTGCCTCGGTAGTAAAATTTTCGTCTGTAAGTATAGAACCTACTTGGATTATTTGAGAAAAGTTTATATCAAGACCTGTGGTCTCTGTGTCAGTAAAAATATAGCAAGGATCTGCATTCAATTGAGACAAATTATTACCTCTTGTTTAGTTTGTGAATAATCACCTATTATTTACTTTAACCATTTTATTTATAGTAAGCATTCTCTCTGTAAGTATGGTCTGTTATATCTATTACTTTTTTTATTTCTGAAACTTGTTCAATGAGGGATTTCTCCACACCATCCTTTAAAGTAAGGTCTACCATTCCACAACCTTGACACCCCCCTCCAAATTGTAAAACTGCTGTCTCTTTGTCTATGACTTCTATTAAAGACACCTCACCTCCATGAGACGCTAAACTTGGGTTTATCTCAGAGTAGAGAACATAATTAATTCTTTCTTCCAATGTTGCATTTTCATTTACTTGCGGCACCTTAGCATTTGGTGCCTTGATGGTTAAAGTCCCACCAAATTTATCCGGAGAATAATCAACATTTGCATCTTCTATAAAAGAAAGAGATTTTTGTTCTAAGTATAGAGGAAATTGATAGCCTGCAATTAGGTCAAAGCCTGAAATATCATCTTCTTCTTTGCAGTAAGCGATACAAGTCTCTGCATGAGGAGTGCCAGGTTCGCTCACAAAGACTTTAACGCCTATGGTTTCCTTATCCTGCTTATTCAGAAGCTCTAGAAGGTAATTCTCAGCTGATTTGCTGATTTCTATGTTACTCATAACGTTATTTTATAGTAATAACTGACTTAAATATATTTAGTTTAAGAAAACCTATAAAATGGTGTTTTTAGCTCAAACAAGGTAGTTATGTTATCTAAAGTCGATTTTTCTGAATCATTAAAAAAGAAGATCCATCTCTTAGATGGTGCTATGGGAACCATGATACAAGCTCAAAATCTTCAAGAAAAAGATTACAGAGGTGAGAGGTTTGAAGATCATAAGGTAGATTTAAAGGGTAACAACGACCTTTTAACACTTACCAAACCTGAATTGATAGAAGAAATTCACTGCTCTTTTCTTAAAGCGGGTAGCGATATCATAGAAACGAATACCTTTAATTCTAATGCAATCTCTCAAAGTGATTACGACCTTGAACATGTAACTTATGAATTGAACCTAGAAGGAGCTAAGCTTGCAAAAAAAGCTATAAATAAAATTAACCCTGCAGCCTTGGTTGCTGGGGTTCTAGGTCCAACAAATCGTACTGCGTCACTTTCTCCAGATGTATCGGATCCAGCAGCAAGAAATGTGACTTTTGATTATTTGGTTGAAAATTACCATGAAGCCATAAATGGATTAATTGATGGCGGTGCTGACATTATTCTTATAGAAACAATATTTGATACTTTGAATGCTAAAGCTGCAATATTCGCTTACCTAAATAAATGTGATGAATTAAATTTTGAGATACCCCTCATGATCTCAGGCACTATAACTGATGCTTCAGGTCGTACTTTGTCAGGTCAAACAGTAGAAGCCTTTTGGGCTTCCATGAAACACGCCAACCCTAACTCTATTGGCTTTAATTGTGCTTTAGGAGCTGAGCAACTTCGTCCTCACCTTCATTCAATTAGTAAAATAGCAGACACAGCAATTAGCCTACATCCTAATGCAGGCTTGCCTAATGAAATGGGTGATTATGATGAATCACCTGGTGCCATGGCTCAACTTATAAATGAGTTTGTTGAAGATCAGCACATAAATATAGTTGGTGGTTGTTGCGGAACAACGCCAGATCATATAAAGGCTATTTCAGCAAAATTGAAGGACTCTAAACCAAGACTTATACCTGATAGAGATTTTACTTCCATGCTAAGCGGACTTGAACCGCTCTTTATTGACAACAAATCTCTTTTCATAAACGTAGGAGAAAGAACGAACGTAACAGGCTCGCGTAAGTTTGCTCGTCTTATAAAAGAAAAGAATTATGAAGAAGCACTTGACGTTGCAAGAGATCAAGTAGAGTCAGGAGCTCAAATAATAGACATAAATATGGACGAAGGAATGCTGGATTCTGAAAAGGAAATGCAACATTTTCTTAAACTACTAGCAACAGAACCTAGTATATGCAAAGTTCCAGTAATGATAGATTCTTCTAAATGGACTGTCATAGAGAAAGGATTAAAGATTCTTCAAGGAAAATGTGTTGTGAACTCTATTAGCCTAAAAGAAGGAAAAGAAGAATTTTATGAAAGAGCAAATTTATGTAAGAAATATGGTGCGGCAGTTGTTGTCATGCTTTTTGACGAAAATGGTCAAGCAGATTCATATGAAAGAAGGTGTGAAATCTCAAAGAGATGTTATGAATTACTAGTAAATGAAGTAAATTTTCCTCCTGAAGATATATTCATTGACCCTAATGTTTTTGCCGTAGCAACTGGACTTGAAGAGCATAATAATTATGCAAAAGATTTCATTAATTCTTGCAAATACATATCCGCAAATCTGCCGCACGCAAAAATTTCAGGTGGCATAAGTAATGTTTCTTTCTCATTCAGAGGAAACGACCCTGTAAGGGAAGCGATGCATTCAGTTTTCCTTTTTCACGCAATCAAAAACGGCCTAACCATGGGCATTGTTAATGCTGGTCAATTAACTGTTTATGAAGACATAGAACCAGAGCTGAAACATCTAGTAGAGGACGTTATCTTAAATAAGAATAATGAGTCTACTGAAAAGCTTGTAGATGCAGCCGTGAAATATCTTGGGGGAGAGGAAGATAAAGAAATTGAAAAACTCCTCTGGAGAGAGGAAATAGTTAGTGATCGCATATCTCATGCTTTAGTCCATGGTATCAATAAATATATTATTGAAGATGCTGAAGAGGCAAGGTTGTCTTTACCCAATCCCGTAGAAGTAATTGAAGGTCCGTTGATGGATGGTATGAATATAGTTGGTGACTTATTTGGAGAAGGAAAAATGTTTCTTCCTCAAGTAGTAAAAAGTGCGAGAGTTATGAAAGAAGCTGTTGCATATTTGGTTCCATTTATCGAAGAAAGTAAAACAGAAAAAGCCAAAACAAACGGAAAAATTGTTATGGCAACTGTAAAAGGCGATGTACATGATATTGGTAAAAATATAGTTGGTGTAATACTCCAGTGCAATAATTTTGAGGTTATAGACCTGGGTGTCATGGTTCCTACTGAAACTATCATAGAAACCGCAATAGCTGAAAACGCAGATTTTGTAGGACTCAGTGGTCTCATAACGCCCTCCTTAGATGAAATGATAACCGTTGCAGAAGAAATGACACGTAAAGGTCTTAAAATACCTATATTAATAGGCGGGGCAACTACTTCAAAAGCCCATACAGCACTAAAAATTGAACCAAACTACAAGACAGGCCCTGTTATTCATGTAATAGACGCCTCTAGAAGTGTTGGCGTTCTTCAGGATTTAATTACGGAAGATAAAAGAGACGCATTCTTAGGAGATATTAAGAAAGATTATGTTGAAGTTAGAGAGAGATTAAAAAACTCAGACTCAAAACCTTTGATGAAGCTAGAAGATGCAAACAATAATAAAACACAAATTGATTGGGATGAATTTAAACCCATTAAACCTTCTTTTTTAGGTACCAAAACTTTTAATGATATAAAAATAAAAGACTTACGAAACTATATTGATTGGAGTATTTTCTTTAGATCTTGGGATTTAGCAGGAAGTTATCCAAAAATACTTAAGGATGAAGTCGTTGGCGAAGCAGCGACCCAACTATTTAAAGATGCAATAAAAATGCTAGATGAACTTGAACAAAATGACATTATTAAAACTTCGGGTGTCATAGGATTTTGGCCTGCAAATCAAATCAATCATAACGATATCGAAATCTACGAGCCAGACTCAAATTTAGTTCTCAAGACATTGAATAATTTGCGTCAGCAAAAACCTCAAGGAACAAGACCAAATGCTTGCCTATCTGACTTCATTGCCCCTAAAGAGCTAAAAAAAATAGATTACTTAGGTGGTTTTGCAGTTACTACTGGGCTTGGAGTTGAAGAAAAATGTAAGGAATTTGAAAAAAATAATGATGACTATTCCTCTATCATGTTAAAAGCTTTGGCTGATCGATTGGCCGAAGCATTAGCAGAATACATGCATGAAAAAGTTAGAATATTACACTGGGGCTATTCTCCTAAAGAGAATCTTTCCAACGAACAGCTTATAAAAGAAAAATATCAAGGTATTCGACCAGCACCAGGATATCCGGCCTGTCCTGATCATTCAGAAAAAGATAAATTATTTTCTTTGTTAGAAGTAACCAAAGCAACCGGAATTTCCCTTACCGAAAGTTATGCCATGCTTCCTGCTGCTTCTGTAAGCGGTTGGTATTACGCACACCCTGAGAGTAAATATTTTGGAGTTGGAAAGATTGGAATTGACCAGGTAGAAAAGATAGCTAAATCTCGAGGAGACACTCTTGATGAAACTAAAAAACACCTTAGACCAAATCTTGACTAAGAATACCGCTCTTTCCTATGAGGAACAACTCAAAGCTAAAGAGAATTTGTTTATAGACAAAATAAAACCTTCAATCGAAAGATTCTCTATTTTTAAATCTCCTCCCGAAGGCTATAGAACCAGAATTGAATTTGGATTAAAAAAATTTAATGAAAAATTAGGCTACTCTATGGTAAAACAAGGGAAGAAGGTCCAAATAACAGAACTTCCTATTTGTCATCCTAAAATAAATGAATTAATGAAGAAGATTATTCTTTATTTAAATCAAGACTTAGATTTTTCAAATAAACTTTTTCAGATTGAATTTCAAGTATCGCAACTAGGGGAATCTATGATTTCACTGATTTACCACCGATATCTTGAAAGAGAATGGGAAGAAAAAGCAATAGAATTAAGTTCTTTAATTGGTTCTTCAATTATTGGTAGAAGTCATAAGCAATGCATAATCAAAGGATCAAATTATGTGACAGAAGAATATCGCACCAACCAACTAACATATAACCTTAGGCTCTATGAGCAGTGCTTTAGTCAAACAAACCCTTTTATTTGCAACGATATGCTTAACTGGGTTGAACAAAATGTGCTTACGGATGGGGATTTAGTTGAGATCCATTGTGGTCTGGGGACCTTTACAATTCTTTTTTCCAAAATCTTTAGGAAAGTTTTAGCCACAGAAAACAGTAGACCTAGCATCAAAGGTCTTGAAAAAAACCTTATATTAAACAAATCAAATAATGTTTCTTTTGCTAGATTATCCGGACACGAAACTTTAGATGCTTTAAAAAGAAAAAGAGAGTACAGAAGACTAAGCAATATTAATATAAATAATTTTGATATTTCAACGATATTTTTGGATCCTCCAAGGGGTGGTCTTGACGAAGAAACTTTACGTTCTATTTCAGGATTTTCACAAATTATATATATATCTTGTGGCTTTGAGTCCTTACTGAAAGATTTGGAGTATCTGAAGAAAAGCCATCATATTTGCCAAACCGCTTTATTTGATCAATTTCCTTACACCGAACATATCGAGTCCGGTGTAATTCTTAGAAAATACTAGAATCTATATTTTAAAGTTTAGATTCAAGCTCAGGTAAAGCTTCAAATAAATCTGCTACCAAGCCGTAATCAGCAACTTGGAAAATAGGCGCTTCCTCATCTTTATTAATAGCAACTATAACTTTACTGTCTTTCATTCCAGCTAAATGTTGAATGGCTCCCGATATACCTACTGCTATATATAAATCTGGAGCAACTATTTTTCCTGTTTGCCCCACTTGCATGTCATTGGGAACAAAACCTGAATCTACAGCTGCCCTAGAAGCTCCTATTGCTGCTCCTAATTTATCCGCTATACCATTTAAAAGACTGAAATTATCTCCATTCTGCATACCCCTACCACCCGAGATAACAACATCAGCAGCTGTTAATTCAGGTCTATCTGATACAGCTATTTCTTCTTTCATAAAAGACGAGATAGCCAAATCTTTATCCATATCAATAACTTCTATGGGACTAGAGCCTCCTGAAGCTTCACAAGCATCAAATCCTGTAGTTCTGACGCTTATTACCTTCACGGAATCTGTACTTTGGACAGTGGCTATGCAGTTACCTGCATAAATAGGTCGTTCAAAAGTATCTTGGTTGACTACCGCACTAATATCCGAAACTTGAGCGACATCCAAAGATGCAGCAACTCTAGGCAAGAAGTTTTTACCATTGGCTGTAGCTGGTGTCAGGATGTGTGTGTAACTTGATCCTATTTCTGTCACTAAAGATCCTATATTTTCAGGTAAAAAATTTGCATAAGCAGGCTTGTCAGCTAATAGAATTTTCTGTACCCCAGGTATTTGTGCTGCTTGATTTGCTACATCTTCGCATTCACTACCTGCAATTAGTATTTCTATATCACCCCCAATTTCACTAGCCGCTGCAACGGTATTTAAAGTAGCAACTTTTAATTCATTATTATCATGTTCTGCTATTACCAATATACTCATGAGATTACCTTTGCTTCATTTTTTAATTTATCCACTAGTTCATCAATGCTCTCAACAATTATTCCTGCCGCTCTTTCTGGCGGAGGAGAAACCTTTAGTGTATTAATTCTTGGTGTTACATCTATACTTAAATCTGATGCTGGAATGACATCCAAGGTTTTCTTTTTTGCTTTCATAATATTGGGCAAAGAAGCGTAACGAGGTTCGTTGAGTCTAAGGTCCGTGGTTACAATTGCTGGAAGCTTTAATGAAACTGTCTGGAGTCCGCCATCTATTTCTCTAGTAACCTCAACAGATCCATCAGCAACTTCTACCTTAGATGCAAAAGTACCTTGCGGGAAATTTAAAAGTGCTCCAAGCATTTGACCAGTTTGGTTGGAATCACCATCTATAGCTTGTTTTCCAAGAATAATTAATTCTGGTTGTTCTTTTTCTACTATAGCTTTTAAGGCCTTAGCAACACCAAGAGGCTCTGGCTCTTCTTCCGTTTCAACTAAAATTGCCCTATCGGCTCCTAAGGCCAAGCAAGTTCTTAATTGTTCTTGAGATGCTGAGGAACCTACTGAAACAGCTATAACTTCTTCAACTACTCCTGATTCCTTAAGACGAACAGCTTCTTCTATAGCTATCTCACAAAAAGGGTTTATTGCCATTTTGGCATTGCTAAGATCAGGGCCACTTTCGTCAGACTTAGCTCTAACTTTTACGTTGTAATCTACAACTCGTTTTACAGGAACTAGAACCTTCATAAGTATTTCCTTTATAATGCTAATTTTAAAAAAGCGTATTCTATAACTGCTGCAGCCTGCACACAAACTAAAACATAATTATGGAAGAAATAGAAACAGAAAGAGAATCAATGGAATATGATGTAGTCATCGTTGGAGCTGGTCCAGCAGGGCTATCTTCTGCTATAAAATTAAAACAATTGTGCGATCAAGCATCTATAGAAATTTCAATATGCGTCGTTGAAAAAGGTTCTGAAGTTGGTGCTCATATACTTTCAGGAAATGTATTTGATCCAAAAGCACTAAACGAACTAATTCCAAATTGGGAAGAAGCTGGAGCTCCTCTCAATACTCCAGTAAAGAAAGATTCTGTAAGATATTTTATTAATGATTCAATCAGCCTGCCCATCCCTACTTTGTTGGCAACTACTTTTAAAAATCATGGTAACTACATCATGAGTTTAGGTAACTTTTGTCGATGGCTAGCCGAACAAGCAGAGTCTCTAGAGATAGATGTCTTTCCAGGTTTTACTGCATCTCACTTAATATATGAAGATGATGTTGTC
>MDSV01096956.1_pt1 | contig 10115 bp, 12 predicted proteins | sample 810851 | NCBI WGS metagenome assembly MDSV01 (sample SAMN05326640, study PRJNA326480) | marine metagenome | isolation source: seawater | place: Atlantic Ocean: North East | collected 2012
TGCTTTTTTAGAAAAATTGTTCTCTAAATATGTTGATTATAATTTTACTGCAGACCTGGAAAATCAGCTTGATGAAATAACAAGCGGTAAAATCGAATGGGTTCAGGTTTTAAATAATTTTTGGAAAGATTTTTATGAGAACGTTGGAAAGGTAAAAGAAAAAAGAACAAGAGAGGTGTTAGATTTATTGAATGAAAGCTTAGGAGCTTTAATTTTTGAAAGAGATGATAAAGACGCTATAGATAGAAAGTGTAAGTTATGTTCAGATGGCGAATTAAGTCTTAAAAATAGTTTTAGAGGAGGTGCTTTTATTGGATGTTCAAATTATCCAGACTGTAAATTTACTAGACCTCTGTCAAAAGCAAAAGCAGCAGCACAATACAATTTAGCTGAACCTAAGCTGTTAGGTCAAAATGATTTTGGAAAAGATATATATCTGAAAAATGGAAGATTTGGACCCTACTTACAATATGAAAAGGAAGCAGAAGTTGAAGAAAAAACTTCAAAAAAACGAAAGAAAAAAAAGATAAAAGAAAATGAACATCTTCGGAACGTATCAATACCAAAAGGTATTGAGGTCGATAATGTAAATTTAGATCAAGCAAAATTTCTTTGTTCACTGCCAAAAGTTTTAGGGCAAAATCCAGAAACTGGAAAAGATATAACTTTAAACTCTGGAAGGTTTGGGCCCTATCTAAAATGTGAAAATAAATCTGCAAGACTTGAAAATGTAGATGAGATTTTTACAATTGGTATTAACAGAGCTATAACAATGATAGCAGAGGCTAAACCTGGACGTATATCATCTTCAATGATTAAAGATCTAGGTGAACATCCTGAAGATAAAAAACCTGTTAGGGTAATGAAAGGTCAATTTGGGCCTTATATCAAATATAAATCATTAAACGCAACAATTCCTGAAGAAAAAGATCCAAGTGAGTTATCTATGGAAGATGCATTAATACTAATAGAAAAAAGAAAAGAGTATGATAAAAATAAGAAAAAAAAAAGAAAAAAGTAATTAAATGAAAAAAATAATATTTATTTTTACCGCACTAATCTTAAGTTTTTATTCTGTTAAAGCAACTGAACCTAAATGTGATACAGCCTTAAGTAAACTCAAACCTAAATGTAATTTTGTAGGTGAAAGTATGGACAAAATGAGAAAGTTTAGTAAAAAAAATAAAACAATTGATCAAACGTTAGGTATAAATAAAGAAAAGAAAACATTAAAAGAATTTAGTAAAGAAAATAAGACTATAGATCAAACTTTTAAAAACATAAAAGAAAAGTTTAAAAAAAAGAATGGAAATTGAGGACAAACTAAAAAATCTTGAGATAGTCCTCCCTGAACCAAAAGATCCAGTTGGAGCATATGTAGCAAGTAAAAAAATTGGTAACCTTCTTTTTATTTCAGGGCAGATATCATCAGACGCAAAAGGAAATCTTATCAAAGGGAAAATTGGTAAAAATTTAACATTAGATCAAGGATATGAAGCTGCAAAAAGGTGTGGTTTAGCAATTATTTCTCAAGTTAAAAAAGCATGTAATAATGATTTATCAAAAGTAATATCATGTATCAAATTAACTGGGTACGTAAATTCTACTGACGATTTTATAGATCAACCTAAAGTATTAAACGGAGCTTCAGATATTATTTCTAAAATATTTGATGAAAGAGGTAAGCATTGCAGAGCAGCTGTAAGTGCGAATAGTTTACCTTTAGGTGTTGCCGTAGAAGTAGATGCAATATTTGAAGTTAATTAGTATTTTGACGTCCAACTGAGTAATATTTAATATTATTTTTTTTCATTTCTTCTGGATTGTAGAGATTTCTTAAATCATATATCTTAAACTTTGTGTTTTTTATTATCTTTTTGAAATCTATTGTTTTAAATTCATCCCATTCAGTTAATAAAATTACAAGATCACAATTTAAACAGTTGTCCTTTATGTTATCTTTAAAGAAACAATTTTTCAATTTTCTAAATATTTTTTTTTCACCAGAAGGGTCATAGTAATTAACTATTACCCCCTTTTTACATAAATAAGGTATCATTTTAATACTTGTTGAGTCTCTCATATCATCCGTATTTGGTTTAAATGTAACTCCTAATATCGCAATTTTTTTATTTCTTAAGTTTCTGCCTAGTATTTTATGAATTCTACTCGTAAGTAAGTTCACTCTGTTTTGGTTTGATTTAATAACTGATTTGACTAAGGATAAACTTACTTTATATTTATCCGCAGCTGCAACTAATCCTTTAGTGTCTTTTGGAAAACAAGATCCCCCATAAGCTGGTCCAGCTCTCAGAAATCTACTTCCTATTCTATTGTCAGAACCCATACCTAAAGAAATATCTTCTATATTAATTTCCGATTTTTCACATAAATTAGCTAATTCATTAATAAAAGTAATCTTTGTAGCAAGAAAGGCATTTGATGCGTATTTTATTAGCTCGGCACTTTTTCTTGAAGTAGTAAAGAATTTTGCCCCTTTGTTTATCAGAGGTGAATAGAGTTTTCTCATAATATTAAATATTTTTTTTTCGTTTGAACCTATTACAATTCTATCCGGATACCTGAAATCACGAATAGCTTCTCCCTCTCTTAAAAATTCAGGGTTAGAAATAACAGTAAATAATTTTTTCTTTCTTCTAAAAATTTTTTCAATCATATCTCCCGTTCCCACTGGAACAGTAGATTTAGTTATAATTATTTTTTTTTTCTTCGTAAATTTAAGAATTTCTTTTGTACATTTATAAACAAAAGATAAATCTACATTTTTTGATCCTTTTTTGGTTGGAGTTCCGACACAGATAAAAATTAAGTCTGCTGAATTTATAGCTTTTTTAATATTTGTTGTAAAAATTAATCTTTTCGCTAAAAAGTTTTTTTTTATTAACTCATCAAGGCCAGGCTCATAAATAGTAGAAATTCCCGAATTAAGTTTATTAATTTTGTCATTATCTTTATCAACACAGACTACTTGATTGCCGATATCGGCAAAACATGTTCCGCTTACTAGTCCTACATATCCTGTACCTATCATGCATAATTTCATTATTTTCCTTTAAATATTCTTATACAAGAACTTATATATCCACTTAAAGTACCGCAATCTAGATATTTTCCTTTAAATATATTCGCATGAAATTTATAATTTTTATATATTAGATTTTTGATTGCATCTGTGATGTGCAGCTCTCCTCCTCTTCCTCGTTTAATCCTTTTAATCTCGTCAAAGACTTTTAATGGTAAAATATATCTACCTATAATTGCAAAATTTGATGGCGCTTTTTTGACCGATGGTTTTTCAACGACATCTTTAATTGTAAAATAATTTTTTTTTTTTTTCTTTAATAGATAAAATTCCCCACCTTGTAACAGTTTGGATATCAACTCTTTTAGTAGCTATAACAGATCCTTTAGTTTTTTTGTGAAGTTGTATCATTTCTTTTGAGCAATTTTTATTAACTATTAAGTCATCAGGCAATAACACTAAAAAATAATTATTTTTAATATATTTTTTACACTTTAAAACAGCATCTGCAGTACCCTTTGGGTTATTTTGATAAACAAATTTTATCATTTTTTGATATTTTTTTATTTTTTTAAATTCTCTAATTATTCTTTTGTCTTTATTTTTTTTAATAATTTTTTTATAAAAACTATCGTTAAAAAAATATTTTTTAATAGATTGTTTTTTCTTTGAAATTACAAATATAAACTCTTTAATACCGGCATCTAAACATTCTTCTAAAATATATTCTAAGTTAGTTTTACCGTTAATAGGCAACAGTTCTTTGGGAATTACGCTAGTTAATGGTAACATTCGACTTCCTAAACCAGCTAATGGAATAATTGCTTGTTTTATCATATGATTCTTATAATAATTAATACCATTGCTTACATGAAATGAAAATATTTAAAAATAAATCTGACTTAAATACAGAGATATACCTTAAAAAAAATATATCTTTTATCCCTACAATGGGAGGTCTTCATAAAGGACATGTTTCATTGATAAACAAGTCAAAAAAATTAAAGGGAAAAACTTTAGTTTCAATTTACGTAAATCCTAAACAATTTAATAAAAGAGAAGATTTTTTAAGGTATCCTCGTAATATAAAAAAAGATTTAAATATATTAAAAAAATTAAGAGTTGATTATGTTTACCTGCCAAAAACCAGTGATCTTTTTGGTTTTAATCCTAAAAATAAAATTTTTATAGATAAATTTTCAAAAAAACTTTGTGGAAAAACTAGGAAAGGTCATTTTAAAGGTGTATTAAATGTAATTAATAGATTTTTAGAAATTATTAATCCAAAGTACATGCTTCTTGGCTCAAAAGATTTCCAACAAATGTTTTTGATAAAAAAACATATTTTTAGAAGAAAAATTAGGACAATAATTCTATCATGTAAAACTGTTAGGGAGAAAAATGGTGTAGCTTGTTCAACTAGAAATAAAAATTTAACATCAAGAGAAATGCAAATTGCATCTAAAGTATTTTCTTATTTAAAAAAAAGCAAAAAATCTCCTAAAATATTAAAACATAAATTTTCACCTACAATGTATAGGTTAGGTATTTCAAAAATTGAGTACTTGGAGATTTTAAATTTAAAAACTTTAAAAAAACCAAAAAAAATTAATGAAAAATTTAATATTTTTGTTGCTTATTATATAGGTAAAATAAGGTTAATAGATAACATCTAACTTAAAAAGTAAAAAGATCCTAGACCTAGGAATGATAGAAAACCTATAACATCTGTTATAGTAGTTACAAATACACTTGATGCTAAAGCTGGGTCCACATTTAATTTTTTAAGTGATACAGGCACCAATATTCCGAATAACCCAGCTACAATCATATTTAAAACCATTGAAACAGCAATTAATAAAGACAAGTTTAATTCCTTGAACCAAAGTTGTACTATTATTGCTGTAATTATTGCAAAGATTATTCCATTTAATATTCCGATTATAAATTCTTTTCCAACAACTCTATTAAAATTACTAGTTGATAATTCTTTTTTTGCTAACGCTCTAATCGTTACAGCTAAAGTTTGCATCCCTGCGTTACCTCCCATTGAAGCGACTATTGGCATTAAAAAAGCTAAAGCTACCATTTGCTCAATAGATGCACCAAAAAAACTTATAACCCATGTGGCTAATAAAGCAGTGAATAAATTTAATAATAACCAATTAAATCTTCTTTTAGTTTTTAAAATAACACTATCAGTTATTTCCTCGTCACCAACACCTGCTAATCTTAAAGTATCTTCCTCAGCTTCCTCTTGTACAACAGTTACGATATCATCAGCAGTTATCATTCCAACTAATTTATTATCTTTATTTACTACACCTGCTGAAATTAAATTATAATTTTCAAATGTATGTCCGACTTCTTCTTTATCCATATTTACAGAAACTAGCACAGGCATTTCTGTCATAATTGAGCTCATTTTAGATTCTCTAGCTGTTCTTAATACTCTAGAAGAAGGTACTGTACCAACTGGTTTAAAATCATTATCTACAATAAAGATTTCTAGAAACTCCTTAGGTAAATCTTTATTTTCCCTTAAGTAATCTATAGTTTGACCTACGCTCCAGTTATTTGGAACAGCAGTAAATTCTCTTTGCATAATTCTGGCTGCTGAGTCTTCGGGATAACTTAAGCCTTCCTCTAATAAAAATTTATCTTTAGGAGGTAATTTTTCTAATATTTTTCCTTTCTTTGTTTTATCTAAATTTTCTAAGATTTTTATTGAGTCGTCAGACTCTAACCGTTTAATAATGTTAATAATTGAGTCTGTAGATAATATTTGAAGAACTTCAGCTTGAACGGACTCATTAAGTTCAATAAAGATATCAGGATCTATATTAAACTCTTCAATTTCAATAAGCTTAGTTCTTATCTCATTAGATAAATTTTCAATTAAATTTGCTACATCAGACTCATGTAAGTCTTTAAGTGTTTGATTAATAAATTGAATATCTTCTGTTTGTATTTTATTACTAAAAGTATTAATAAATTCCTTATTAAAATCCAAATTAACCTTTTTGTTTCCTGTTGATTTTACTAAAGTCATAAATATATCTAATAGTTTTTTTGAGACTAATAGTGCATAAAATGATAAAATTCAAATTAAATGAGCATAGAAATTAAAATAAGCAAAAGACGTATTTCCTACAAAAATGCAATGAAGTTTCTAGATAAGCGTGTCTCTGAAATTAAGAATAAGAAGAAATCAGATTTATTATGGGTTCTAGAACATCCTGTAACCTACACTGCTGGAATTACTTACAATGAAAAAGAAATATTAGATAACAAAATAAATTTAATAAAAACAAATCGAGGTGGTAAGGTAACACTTCATAACCCTGGTCAAAAAATAATTTATTTTGTTCTAGATTTAAACAAAAGAAAAAAAGATGTTAGGAAATTAATTAGAATAATTGAAAAAAGCATAATTGAATTTTTAAGATTACACAGTATTAGAGCTTACCCAGATAGAAAAAAAATTGGTATTTGGGTTAAAGGTAATAAAATTGCAGCGATTGGATTACGCATATCTAGGTGGATAGCTTATCATGGGTGCTCAATTAATATAAATAATAATTTGAGCCAGTATTTAAAGATAGTCCCTTGCGGTCTAGATAATAGTAAAATTACTTCGATTCACAAAGAAAAAAAAAAATTAATTAAAAATATTAATCAAAAAATTATTAAGATTTTTTTAAAAAATATCAAAAAAATTTAAAAGTTCTTTTTTAAAAAATTCTCAAATTTTTCATTATAATTAGCTTTAAAATTATATTTAATATTGTTAATCATAAATTTAATTTTGTAAGCGTGAAGCAATAAATTTTTATTTTTGATATTAATCCTGGTTTTTTTTTTATCAATAAAATATTTATCATCACCAATAATAGGATGACCAATATTATAAAGTTGTTTTCTTAATTGGTGTTTTCTTCCTGTAATTGGATTGAGTTCAACAAACGAATAACTAGAAGAATTTTTAATTACTTTAAGATATGTAATTGCATTTTGAATTATCTTTTTACCATTGTCATAAGAAACTAAATCATCTTTTAAGATCTTTATTTTTTTTGATACACTTCCGAATACTAAAGCTATATATGTTTTGTGGATTTTTCTAATTCTAAAAAGAGAAGTAAATAATTGAGCATATTCTCTTGTTTTTGCAATTATCATCACACCAGAAGTTTCCTTGTCAAGACGATGTACAATATAAGGTTTGGTATTTTCAAAATATTTAGTGTTTTTTAATATATCGATTATATTTTTAAAAGATTTAGTTCCAGATTGAACTGATATACCATTTGGCTTATTGATGATAACAAAATTGTTATTATTTTCTAATATATAGTTATCGTATTTACTAACTTCACTTAAATTAGGTTTATATTTTAAAATTTTATTTTTTTTATTTTCTTTTAGTTTTAAATAATCAAAAACTTCTACAACATCGCCTTCTTGTACTCTATATGAGGACCTGCCTTTTTTCTTATTAATTTTTACTTTATTTAATCTTAAAATCTTTTCTATTAATGACTGAGGAAGATCGATTACCTTATTTTTAAACCATCTATCAAAACGACTATTATGATAATTTTTATCGACGGTAAAGATTTGTCGCATTTAAAGCTTAAACTATTTGCTTGCTATTTTTTGATCAACAGGTTTTTTTGTGTCTTTATTCTCAACTTTTTTTGGCTTATCTACTTTTTTAGCTTCAGGATTTCTATCTACTAATTCAATTACAGCCATCGGAGCGTCATCACCTGTTCTAAATCCGGCTTTCAAAACTCTTGAATACCCTCCTTTACGGGTGTTATATCTTTTTGATAATTCATCAAAAACTTTCGATACTGAACTTTTATTTTGTAATTTTGAAAAAAGTCTTTTTTTGTTACTTAAAATATTTTTTTTACCTAAAGTAATTACTTTGTCGATTTGTGGTTTTAATTCTTTAGCTTTAGGTAGTGTAGTAATAATTTGTTCATATTTGATTAATGAATTAAGCATATTTTTAAATAATGCTTTTCTGTGTTCACTAGTTTTATTTAACTTTCTATAGCCAATACCGTGTCTCATTAATAATTATTTTCCTCAAGTTTTTTTGATAACTCAGCAATATTATCTGGAGGCCAATTAGGTATCTCCATGCCTAAGTATAATGACATGGTATTTAAAACTTCCTTAATTTCATTAAGGGATTTTCTTCCAAAATTTGGGGTTCTCAACATTTCAGGCTCTGTTTTTTGAACTAAATCACCTATGTAAATAATATTATCATTTTTAAGACAATTCATTGATCTAACAGAAAGTTCTAATTCCTCTACCCTTTTTAAGAGATTTCTATTAAATTCAGGTTCAGAAGTTTTTACTTCTTTAATTACTTCTTTAGGATCATCGAAGTTAACAAACATTGATAATTGATCTTGAAAAATTCTAGCTGAATAAGCAATTGCATCCTCAGCGGCAACTGTACCGTTTGTTTCAACTGTCATAACTAATTTATCATAATCTAAAGCACTTCCAGCTCTTGTATTCTCAACAGCAAAAGAAACTTTTTTAACTGGGCTAAATAGTGAGTCAATTGAAATTAAACCTAATGGACTGTCTTCAGACCTATTTTTTGGTGCTGCTACATAACCTTTTCCATTGTTTATCATTAGCTCCATGTGAAAATTTGTTTTTTCATCTAAATTACATATCGTTTGGTCGGGGTTTAAAATTTCTATTTCAGGTACCAAAGTGATATCTTTTGCTTTAACTTCTTTTGGACCTTTAATGTCTAAAATTATTTTTTTAGAACCTGTTGATGAAGATTTAATTGCAAGATTTTTTACGTTTAATACAATATCTGTAACATCTTCTCTAACACCTTTAATTGATGAAAATTCATGTAATACTCCATCAATCTGAATAGCTGTTACTGCAGCTCCTTGAATAGAGGATAATAAAATTCTTCTTAACGAATTGCCTATTGTTTGACCAAAACCTTTCTCTAAAGGTTCAGCAATAACTTTTGCAACTGTTTTATCCTCATTGCTAGTGATTTCCAATTTATTAGGTTTAATTAATGCTTTCCAATTTTTATCAATTATGTTTGCTGTTGTCTCCATTTTATACTCTCCTTCTTTTAGGTGGTCTTGCACCATTGTGTGGCATTGGGGTTGTGTCTTTTATTGAAATAATTTTAAATCCTCTTGATTGAAGAGATCTTAAAGCAGTTTCACGACCAGATCCAGGTCCTTTAACTTGCACATTTAAAGTCCTTAAACCTTGTTCATAAGCTTTGGCTCCAGCGTCGTCAGCTGCTACTTGTGCAGCGTATGGTGTAGATTTTCTTGAACCTTTAAATCCTTTTGAGCCTGCTGAAGACCATGAAATTACATTTCCACTTTCATCTGCAATTGAAATAATTGTATTATTAAATGTTGAATATACATAAGCTATGCCTGAAGTTATATTTTTTTTAATCTTCTTTTTTTTCTTAAAAGAAGACTCTTTTTTTATAATTTCAGTTTTTTTTGTAACAACTTTTTTTTCTACTTTTTCAACTTTTTTATTCATTAAATTTTGTATCTATTTTTTAAGTGGTGTTAATTTTTTTCCTGCAATAGCAATTGCTTTACCTTTACGTGTTCTAGCATTACATTGTGTCCTTTGGCCTCTAACTGGTAATTTCTTTTTGTGTCTAGTTCCTCTATAGCAAGCTAAATCAACAAGTCTTTTGATATTAACTGATACTTCCCTTCTTAAGTCACCTTCAACTTTATGATTAGTATCTATATACTCTCTTATTTTTAGTACTTCATCCTCTGATAGTTCGTTCACTCTTTTGCTTGAAGGGATACTAAGTTTTTCACAGATTTTCTTTGAGAAAAAAGGTCCTATACCGTGAATATAGGTCAAGGCTATGCTTACAACTTTATTTTGTGGAATGTTTATTCCTGCTATACGAGCCATATTAAAATGAGTTAAGTTCCAAATGCGTATTTATATTGCCTAATTATTTAAAGTCAACTCTATATAAGGTTAATTATATCGCTAATTTCTTTATTTATTTGATCAA
>MDSV01112272.1_pt1 | contig 10115 bp, 11 predicted proteins | sample 810851 | NCBI WGS metagenome assembly MDSV01 (sample SAMN05326640, study PRJNA326480) | marine metagenome | isolation source: seawater | place: Atlantic Ocean: North East | collected 2012
GCTTGGCCTGTTATATTTCCTTTTCAAAAAAAAACACCTTAGTCTTGCTTTGATTCAAGATCACGTAATGCATTTAACTTTTCGTTTCCAAACTTTACGTAGCTCTCGAATTCTTCTTCTGTAATATTTATAAGATATTGAATTTCATCATATTCCTTATCGAGTGATACCAATACCTCATTCGAGTTTATCATTTCTATACCCGAAAATTCAGTTCGACCTAGGTAATCCATGCCTTTTTTCAAAATAGCAATAAAATATGAACCTTTCGCATCATCATCGGATTTTTGCAAAGCGAGCCTCATTGCCTTGTCAGATAACTTGACGTAAATAAACAGGCAAATTTCGTTATCGTCCGTATCTTCGAATATATATATGCCTTTGTCTGTGTCCATCTGTGTGTCCATCTGTGTTTCCATATTAAAATATCATATCTTATTTTTATACAGTTTCAAACGCAACGATTCAATCATTCATACGATTCATACGAAATATTTCAAATCATCGAGTGACATGAATTCGTCGTGTGTCCTGAATTTGACCTTGAATACATCAATATTTTCAGAATTTGTTACTATTTTCACAATCTTGCCACTGAAATTACCCTTCGTTCTTGTTACTGGATTTAGCATATACTTTCTGATTGTTTTACCGATGTAATAGTTCATATCACGTGATTTGGTATTGATGCACTTATTTTCATTGAGCATTACGTTGAGATCGATAATATTGAGGACATCACAAACACTTAGAATGTGAGAGCATACGACAAACGATTTAAAACGACAACAATCACATTGGAACGTGTTTTTGATTTTGTTATGAGTAACCATATGATAGGAAATGATACTCTTTAGATGATTTAGATCAGCTTCTTCAGTTACTTCTACAATGCCATTTAACGAGTTATTTGACTTTGAAATACGTTCATTCGTCATTTCAATGCCTCGAAAACTTGAACGATTAACAAGATAAACATCATCATTTTGTTCAAGGATTGAATTCTTGAAACTGTAATTGTAATAGCATTTCATTAGCAATTGAATTTGTGTATTCGTCAAATCGGTCAAAATATTAGAGCTCAAATGATAGCGTCTCAATATTCTTTCAGGTATCGGTGAATTTATAAGAGAATGTGTGATCTGCTTCTTTTCAATACAATATAATCCATCAGCATCGAAGCAATCCCCATTCACAGACGAAATGATTTTGAACACAAAGCAGTCTTTTATGATTCTCTTCTTATTCTTACTTACAAAGTTGTCAATGCCACAATAATTTTCGTAGGACTTTTGATGGGATGAATACATCTGGATGAAGCCGATTATACGACAAACGTGATAATCCTCTACCGGTTCATTAAAATAGAGCTTGTTTGAGATCATTATGAGTTTATTACTGTAGGGACAATTCTTCGATTCAATATACTCATATTGGATTACTTCGTCTTCGTTTTTCCAATTTCTGTTTTCACGTTTAAGCTTTAGCAACAATCGTGAATGAACATTTTTCAAATCTTCGTCTTCATTGGATTTCAGCTTCAAAATGTTGACATCTGCATCATATGAAATAGCATTTGCGGAAATGAGCATATCCCGTTCATAATGATTGGTGTCTGATTCGTATTTGATTTCATCGCTCGAATAATCCTTTGCTAATTCAAGAATACCAAATACGCCTCCATTCTTAGACAAGAACATTTTTCCATCAGACTTGATACACGGCATTTCATTTTGTCCCCTGTTGAATCTTTCGACACATTGAGTGTGAGCTGCGAATCCAGCTCGTGTGGTTACGAACCTGAAGTTGAAATCATCACACAAGACATTGATTTTGTTGGCATATTCCTTTGAATAATTCTTATGCAAATAACCACGAACGTAATCATAAAACGCCTTGAATTCTTTTTCTGTTCGTGTTTCACGAAGTAAAGTCAAACTCGTACTGATATCTTCAGCAACTGTAGACCTTTTTGGAGCATACGACTCATATGGAAGACGAGAAACGTGTGGCCAACAACTCAAAATATTTGCATCTGGAAACGTTTCTTTTGCGGCATTTTGGAACGCGCGACTCATATCAGAGCAAAACCCGGAAACTTTAATATCGGCTTTATCATACCCAATAAAGGATGATATCTTATAGAATGCTTCAAATAATGCCAATGAAGCGTCTTTTGATTCACTCTGTGAAATCATGAACATAATCGGGCGAAAACAATGAGTCCAGATTTTCTTACTAGTATTCCATTCGATTGAAACTGTGCCCAAGGAAATAGACACCCATTTCTTGTCTCCTTGCTTTGATTTTCTTCCGCATTGAATAACTTGAAATGTTCCGTCAATAGTGAGAAAGATTTCATCGTTTTTGAGCATCGCTCTTAAATTTGTTTCGATCAAATGAGGTGACGAGTAAGTAATTGCATCATAACTCCTATTTGGAACGAGTTTCGAAGACTCACTCGTAATGGTAATCAACTGCATGTCATCTTTGACGCTATCATACGTAGTTTTTGAATCGACATAATATTTATTGAAGAAATCACGCCGATCTAACCACTTAAACATATCGAATGACTCTACACGTATATTTGATCGGACTTTCGCTATAATCGATAAAATCATTTTGGAAGTCATTTCGGGATAATCATCTTGGATTGATTTGATTACAATCTTAGGCTTGATTCCAAATTTTACAAGATCAAATATTTTCTTTTCCATTTTGCAATTGATTTTTGTTTTATCATTAACTCTCGAGGTCATTTGTGAATCATCACACTTATTTATCATTTCAACATCAACAGTGGCATCCTCATTCTTTGTCAGTCGAATTTTCATTTCACAGTTTTTGTGAAACACACATTTTGCGAGAACACGTTTGTGTGTTCGGTATACTGAAAAGTGGCCATGAAATAATTTACTGAGAGTTTTCTTACGGAAAGCTTTATCGAAACTTTTGCAAGGCACTTGTTTGTATAATTTCCAGTCAAATTCGTGTTCTCTTTGTTCAACTTTCTGTGGTAGCAATGGAACAATCAATGGAACAATCAATGGGACACTCATGATTCAAAACCGAACCATTGCAATCAAGTTATCGAAAATCTCATTTTCAAATTTTTTTTAGAGTAATAAGTATTATACCTTTATTTTTTACTATTTACATAGTATGCATTCAATCCAACAGCTTCAAACAGTAAATGGGCGAAGAATCCTGTAAGAAATAACGCAAATTCCATGACATGATTCTTATTCCAATCCTTGCATATCTTTGGCAAATTTGACTTAAACATCAAACCAGCTATAAACGACACTAAGGAACCAACGCCAAGAATGACGATACCAACAACAAGAGCTTCTATGAAGATTTCAACAAAATAGTTCATTTATAGTTATAAGGATAAAAAAATTACATAAGATGTGGTGTTGGCGGGCGCATGAATTTCTTCTTTAGCTTCGTCCGACGTGTTTTTCTATTCTTATGAACTCTTTTCAAAGTGAACTTTTTGCGGGGTCTTATTTCTTGTTGAATTTCTACAAGTTCATCTTCGACGACAGGCTCTTTTTCGAGAGGCTCTTCGACGTCAGGCTCTTCGACGACGGGGTCTTTTTCGAGAGGCTCTTCGACGACAGGGTCGTCGTCAGGGTTTTCTTCGACATGCTCTTCGACGACGGGATCTTCTTCGACGACGGGATCTTCTTGAACAGGATCTTTGACGACAGGGCTTTCTTCAACAGTATCTTCTCCGACAGGCTCTTGGACAGAATAAATCTCTTGCCCCATTTATAATTTAGCGACACATTTGTTTTCCTTTTTAAACGCAATAATCAAAAGCTGCCGATACTCATTTGATCGTCTATGTCTTCATCTCCCTCATCATCAGACACTAGATAGAAATTATGCCAAGCAGTGCTATATCGATCCTTATAACTATGGTTGTTATGTTTCACTTTGTTCATGAAATCTAACATAACGTGACAATTGCAGGAGCAATCGATGCCTTGATTGAAGTTAACTATAGATCGAACATAGTGGGACTTTGGTTCTGTGACTTTTATGCATTTCTTTTGTGTGTGTGTTGTACAACAAGAACATCTAGAATAGACGGTTAAGAAACGATCAATATCATCGACATTCTCCCGAATCACCTTTTCGAAGTCATAATTACCAGTTTCAAAGCATTGTTCATCGTAAATTTTGGTCAACTTCAAAGCGCGTGTTCCGATCGAACAATGATGGATGGAATCAAATGATCGGTAGAGCGGAATTCTTTTCAAAGTTTCGTAGAATCTTCCACGGTGATCTGCATTGAATTCATTAATGAGATCTTCAATTTCTTTCGGGAATCTCTTAAGAATATCAGCCATTTTGATAAAATATATGATAAGATACAGAAGAGTTCTCGAATCATTTTTGGTTTATTTTAGGTATTTTTTTGTAAATCTGTTGAAAATGAAAATACATAAGCAAACCTTACATCATATTTTTGTCATATAAAGACAATTTTATTAGACGATTGTAATATAAAATAACATAAAATAACAGATTGGACATGGTTTTCTCGAAGTTATTGCTGAATTCTTTCGAAATCGGTCGCGAAAATTTGGTTTTGAAGACGGGCGTCTTGAATGAATACGCAAAATTTATGCAATCTCCGAATATTCCTCTCAATGGAAATATGGTTATTTTGATAGATGACGATCAAAACGATCAACAAAAGGAGAACATAGTGGAAACATTCGGAAGTCTGAATGACAAATTACCAGATTACCTAGAAAAATTGAACCTCAACATCAAATCGATTAGTTTCAAAAAGAAAGATTGGATTCATTCAATCCTCACGTTTCTCGATTCTAATTTTCCAATTTATAGCGAAACATCTAAAGAAAATATGAGGAAAGATTTCAAATGTAAAATTGAGGAATCTTTCTCGAGCACATACAATTCAAAGATATTCAACGAATATAAGATCAAAAAGGGAGATTTGTATAGCAAATGTTGTGAAATTGAGTATAACGACGCAGTTCTACATGTAATCTCAGACTATTTACAAGTCAACGTTTCAGTTCTCAACAAATTTGGTTATAGAGACACGTGTGCTCTCACAGAAGATAGGAAATCGATCGTTTTATTTGAAACTGATGACGAAATCGGATGTCTCCTTGAAGATTGTGATGTGATATCGACTACATTTCCTATCATCGAAGAATTACGATCTAAGAGAATTTCTATCTATACAAATAAGGAGACATCCGAGAAATATTCTAAAGTTCTGCGTATGACCAAAAAACAGCTTGAAGTTCTTGCTGGAAATTATTCGATCTCGTGTGCAGATAAGAAGAAAAATGAAATTTTAGATGAAATTACGTTGAAACTTTGAGGAACTTAAAGTTTTTCAAATTTTTTATGTTCGTTTATTTATATTCATTATAACAATGGTAACTGCGTCGGAAAGAATAGCTCTAGCAAAACAAAAGAATCTTTATTTCAATACTAGAAATCACAGAAGTCACGATTCGGATGTGATAATGTCTCGTCGTAAGTTCAAGATTGCGAATTCAGATGCTCCTGCAACCGATAGCGTTATTCAAAATAACCTAGCGGAAGAATCGATCGTTGACCTATACACGTTGATTTCAGGTTCCATCTATCCTCACGCTACGAAGAAAATCGTATCTTATTACAAAGACAATCAGAGTGTATATGGAAGCTACATCGAATTGGTCAACAAAAATAATAAGCAACATTTGAAACTTGTCCGTAAGACGGTTGAAAACAGCCCACATACGATCAAAATACTTGGGTCCAATCAGAGAACGTTCAAGCAAAAAAATGAAGATGTATCGGAGGTATCGATATCGAATCAAACACTGAATTATATCGATGATCAAGTTTCGATTGATCTATTGGAGAATACACCTTCGATTTTTAAATATTACCGTATTGTCGTGACATCTATACATTCGGGAACTTTCATGGAACTTTCTTCCGCTTCATTGGTTTAGATTTGTTTTTTATACACGTGCGTAATGTATTCTTGTGAAGGGAATGAATCGATGGACGATTGTGAAACTTGAAAGATCTTCATGGTCTTTCTGTCGTAGAACCGAATTCCCGATAGAACGTTGTTGTTTCTGCATATTTTCATTTTGTTTGTGAGAATTTTGAATTCAGGTTTGTTGGCATATTTGACTGCTACATGGTCGACTTCGTCCAGAGTTTTTGTTACGAGCGTTTCTATTGGAATATAACTGTCTCTGTTGTTAAATGCCTGAACTTTAGCTCGCGACGCGCGATTTAAAATGTATCCGTCGGTCAAATTACAAAATCTCTTGCAATCGTTTGTATTCATAATTTCGGTAATCTCTCGATACAAATCGTTTGAGCAACACATATCCGAAAATGTCAGATCAAATTTACATACGTTCGCGTCGTTCAATCTGCGGTGAATTTGATATCTGGCAAATATAACTTCTCGCAAAACATCTTGAATTTCCTTATCGAAACATATTTCATCATTTATGATCCTTGAATGAAGAATGATGGAACTCAGGTCTATTCTCGTCTTTAGACCTATCATATGGGAATCTCGTAAAATGTAATCGAGTTTGTCGGTGTCAATACCGTGAATGGTATTGTTTACAATACTGAATTCCCATCTATTTTCGCGCGATGTAGGTTCGATGACTTCACTCACAAAGCTAACATCGTGTTCGTTCAATTGAATATCTTTCGAAATATATTGCAGTAAATCGATCGAACGATTCTCGTGTTCCGTCCAAGGATTCGTATCGTCAATCATATCATCAGCAATCATATTAGGAATGACACATTTATCAAAAACGTGGCTTCCCGGTCCGTGACCGAGATCGTGCACAAGAGCACCGATTTCAATGAGTTCCTGCGTCTTTTCTGGAATGTAAGCATACGTTTTGAGGTGTTCGAGTAATTTGTGTGTGATGTAATACGTTCCGATTTGATGAATTTTCCTCGTGTGCGTTGACGAAGGAAAGACGCGATACGCGAGACCAGTTTGCATGATATAATTACATCTCTCGAATACGGGATGATCGATAATTTTCTTGATTCTTCCACTGACTTCGATCGGTCCGTGGATGGCATCGTGAATAACTGTATATGATGAAGACATTTGACTGTTCTCAATGTTCTTATTTTAAGTTTATATAAAATCCATCATCATTTTTCATATTTTTTGCGATTTCACGAGGATGAACTCAGTATGACCTAAAGTTCACAAAATGTTCGTCGTGTGGTTTGGGAACCTTTCTGGATGAACGCGAATTGCCATTGTGGTATGGCTCGTATTGTTCATTTAATTGACACTGTTTGTCTTCCACACATTTGTTGTCGTCAACTTTACAACGATAGTAGACACCCTCTTTTTCAACATACCTACCCGTTCTATTTTTGTCGTCCTTTTTATCTGGGTCACATTTCTCAATATCTTTAATTTCGGAGCATTTACTTACAGAACTAAAAAGTCCATAACCATCTTTATCACAATCCGGGATTTCAGTGTCAGCGTCTTCTTCATCTTTGTCGCCGCCGCCAACCGTAGAATTACTATCCATAGATCCACAATCCGATGCATTATCACCATCTGCAAATTTATTATCAATATAACATAAAAAGTCATCTCTTGTGAATACTTCTCCTGTTTCTGGGTCTGTTAATTCTTTGTAAATGCGCGAAGAGTCTATATCTGATTTGTTTAAAAGATTCTTAAATTTGAATTGATTATTAATTGAATTCATAACAGATTTTACCGTTTCATTTACACTTGTGCCGTCGCTTTTTTTTAATATTGTCATCAAATACTGTTTTAAAGCTTCGGCTTCATAATCCCATGATTTAAAACGATATTCTGAATAATCAGGAGTGTCAGAACCAATATTATCATTATGGAATTTGCGATGCAAGTATTTTAGACTTAGAAAACCAATCGCATCTTTTCTCTCGAAGTGATTACCTTCACCACCAGATACTTTTAAATCAAGTTTGAAATCATCTGCTTTCCGTGAAGCCGCAATGTTGAAACTATCTAAGTGTGGAAGAATACCGTTGATATTTACCATCCTATTCCATTCAGTATTGTCATTGATTATTTTTATCATATCATCAATAGCATAAATTACCTGCCATCTTGTAGTAGAGTGCTTTTTGTCTATTGCTTCTAATGTAGAACTCTTTACGTCATCCAAATAAGCAAGTATGCCATCTTTATCGTAATCGTAACTTTCGCCGTCGCCAGGTTCTGGGCCAGGTGCAGGGGCTGGGGCTGGGGCAGGTTCTGGGGCAGGTTCTGGTGTGCCGTCGGTGTTGCTGCCGCAGTCTTTGTGATACACACATTCATTGTTCTCCCACTTGCACAATTTTTTGATGGAGTTTTTATCTTTACGAACCCATCTACCCCCTTTGCCATCTTTACCACCACATTTCTTTCCATTGGTGATATCCGCACACTCATCCGCAGATTCATATTCATTATCGGAGTCACCACATATAGATGAGTCGGGGGTGAAATCGGATATGTTTCCGTCGCTGCTGCTTCCGTCGCTGCTGCTTTCGTAGCTGTATTCGTCACCAGGTTCTGGGGCAGGTGCCGGGGCAGGTTCCGGGGCAGGGGCAGGTGCAGGTGCCGGGGCAGGTTCCGGGGCAGGTGCCGGGACCGGGGAAGGTGCCGGGGCAGGTTCTGGGGCAGGTGCCGGGGCAGGTGCCGGGGCATCTGGGTCTTCTTCAAGAGTAACAATATAAACAATAATGCCAATCACAATCAATACGAGCACACCAATGGCTACATATAGAAACGTTTTCTTTGGTTTAGGTGGGTTGTACGCGTCCATATCTATTATATTATAACATATAAAAAATCTCGTTGACTATAGTTATAGTTATAGTTATAGCTACATATGGAAAATTCCGCAGACGACTATAGTTTTAGTTTTGGTATTTTTGATTTGTTTTGTGGTCCATTTGATTTCTTTTGACAATCACTTGCTATGTTCAGAAGTCTTTCGAGAATGATATCATTGCAATGATCGGAAGTTATCATATCAAATAGATTATTGTACTCTTTTGCAAATTTTGAATGGCGTTCCTTTATTGTGTCTCTATGTAATTTGAAATCTCATATTGTTTCCTAATTACATAGGATTCTTTTATTACATCTGGACATCCTAAACAGTCGAATCCGAAATCTCGCATAGCCACCATTAACATGATTTAGATTTATAAAATTTATAGTATACAATCACAAACAAAGTATTAGACCTGTGTATTATTGAGTATTCCCAATTCATACTTTTCAATGAAATCGTCTTTGTCTTCTATTTCACTGTAATCAGTATAGACAACATGTTCTTTTTTATCATTCAGACACACGATACGGTGATCTGTAGTATCTAGATCATACACATACTTGACCTGTTTATCCGAGGGTTGTATGTTTGGAATTTCAGAGACTCTTTTGAAAAGACCCTCGTGTAAAACGTGATGTTGAGGCGTTGATAGAATCCCATCATTATTGAGAAATGTTACGTCCTTTCCAGAAAATTTCATAGTTCCTAATACTTCAGAATTGTTTAGTAGAACGTCCCCGATTTCGATGTCAATTATTCTTTTGTGAGAACCATCTTGCATGACGATCTTTGTATCTGCATCGAAACACCATGTCTTAATGCCTTTAGCCCATTTTCCGAATTTTGGTGTGAATGCTTTAATTGGTCCAACTACTGTAGCATCTATGACGCTTCCAACTATTCCTACACTTTGTGACATAGCATCCAATCCACCATCAACTATATTATTTACAGGAGTCATAACTCCGCTAAAAAGAAATTTGATGAGAAGAAAACCTATAACGATAAATACTAGAATAGTGACAAGTGTCATCAGGGGGTTTTGCTGAGCTACACCTGCAGCAACCATACCAACTTGAGCTGCCATTTTGATAATATAATATATACATATAAAAAATATCAACAGAAACAGCTTAGGTTTAGTAAATGATTCTGCTCGTAAAAAGAAAACGACAATGATAAGATGCACATTATGCTTATTACTTGTGAATGATTATGTAAGCCTCTTTCCCATAAATA
>MDSV01247773.1_pt1 | contig 10115 bp, 9 predicted proteins | sample 810851 | NCBI WGS metagenome assembly MDSV01 (sample SAMN05326640, study PRJNA326480) | marine metagenome | isolation source: seawater | place: Atlantic Ocean: North East | collected 2012
ATAGGAGCTGGTACCTTTGAATTTTTATATCAAGATGGAGAGTTTTATTTTATAGAGATGAATACTAGAATTCAGGTGGAACATCCGGTTACAGAAATGATTACAGGAATCGACATTGTAAGACAGCAACTTCTGATAGCTTCTGGCGAAAAAGTTGGATATTCTCAAGAACAGATCGAAATTAGAGGTCACGCTATAGAATGTAGAATAAATGCGGAAAACTCAGTTACATTCATACCATGTCCAGGAACAATTGATCAATTTCATGCACCTGGGGGACCCGGTGTAAGGATGGATACTCATATATACAATGGATATAAAGTACCACCAAATTATGATTCAATGATAGGTAAACTTATATCTTACGGTAATAACAGAAATGCTGCTATTAGAAGAATGAGTAATGCGTTAAATGAAATAGTAATTGATGGCATAGATACTAATATTGAACTACAAAAAAAACTTATTCTTGATACAGAGTTTCAAAGAGGGGGATTCAGTATTAACTATTTGGAAAGTAAATTTAAACAGTAGTATGGATCAAAATAATTCAAATAGATTTCTACGAGAATTTGTAAGTCAAGTAATGAAAGATTATTTTGAAAAAATTGATGGCTATCCAATTGATAAAGTATACAATTTAGTAATCGGAGAAGTTGAGCAACCTCTAATAGAAGAAACAATTAAATATTGTAATGGAAATCAAACAAAAGCTTCTAAATTACTTGGAATAAGTCGTGGAACATTGAGAAAAAAAATGAAACAATATAATATTATATAAGAAGGCAATTAATTTTGAGTAAAAATAAAAAATTTGCGTTAATAAGTGTTTCAGATAAGTCTAACATAGAAAACATAGCGAATTACTTGAAAGAAAATAACTTTGAAATAATTTCCACAGGTGGGACTTATAAAATATTAGAAGATCTCGAAGTTCCAGTAAAATCAGTAACAGAAATAACTAATTTTCCAGAAATAATGGATGGTAGGGTAAAAACTTTACATCCCAGTATACACGCTGGTATTTTAGCACGAAAAGAAGATGAAAAAACACTAGAGGATTTAAATATTCATAGAATAGATGTTTTAATTGTTAATTTTTATCCATTTGAGAATATCATTAATAAAAAGAATTCTACTTTTGAAGAGGCCATTAAGAATATTGACATTGGTGGGCCTGCAATGGTTAGGGCGGCCGCTAAAAACTTTGAAAACTGCTGTGTATTGACAGATCCCAATGATTACAGTCTTTTTATTGAAAACTTTGATCCTAAATTATCATTAAATGAAGATTTTAATAAAAAAATGTCTTTAAAAGCTTTTGAGTCAGTTGCTAAGTATGATATTTGTATAGCAAATTATTTAAGTGAGCAAACAACCGACGAAAAATTTCCAAAATATTTTTCTTTTGAAAAGCTTAATGATTTAAGATATGGAGAAAATCCTCATCAGAATGCATCTATATACAAAGTCTCAGAAAAGAAAAGAACAAGTATTATTGACTCAAAATTACATCAAGGAAAAGAATTATCTTATAACAATATAGTGGATGGTGACGCAGCACTATCTTGTGTGGTAAATTTTAGAGATCCGTCATGTGTAATAGTTAAACATGCAAATCCATGTGGTGTATCAAGTGATAAGAATTTAAAACAAGCTTATAAAAATGCTTATGTTACAGACCCTGTATCATCTTTTGGTGGTGTTATTGCTTTTAATAGAAAAATAGAAAAAGATTTGCTTGAAGATATACTAGAAAATCAATTTGTAGAATTAATTATTGCACCAGATTTTTCAGATGAGTCAATAGAATTTATAAAAATAAAAAAAAATATTAGAATTATAGAATATTTAGAAGAATATAATTTAAATAATAATAATATAAATCAAATTAAATCAATTAATAACGGAATACTAATACAGAATGAAGATTTCTCAGAAAATGATATATTAAAAAAATATGAGATTGTATCAGACAAATCACCAAGTGAAGAAGAATTAGAGGATTTATATTTTTCTTGGTTGGTAGCAAAGTATGTAAAGTCTAATGCAATTGTTTTTGCAAAAGATAAAAAAACCTTAGGTATTGGAGCTGGCCAAATGAGTAGAATTGACTCAACTCTTTTTGCATCAATTAAAGCTGAAAGTCAAAAACTTAATTTAAAAAATGCTGTTATGGCATCTGATGCTTTTTTTCCATTTCCTGACAATGTAGAGAAAGCAGCAGATTTAGGAATATCAGCGATTATTCAGCCCGGTGGATCGCAGAATGATGATATTGTAATTAAAAGAGCTAACGAATTAAATATAAGCCTAGTATTTACTGGTATAAGGCATTTTAGACATTAAATTATGAATATATTAATTATAGGAAGCGGCGGTAGAGAACATGCAATTTCTTGGAAAGTTTCAAAATCAAATAAAGTAAAAAAAATTTTCGTTGTGCCTGGTAATCCAGGGATAGATTGTGAAGATAAAGTACATTTAATAGAAATACAGTCTCCTACAATAAATGATTATATTAAAATTGCTCGTGAAAATGAAATTGATCTTACAATCGTAGGACCTGAGGCTCCGCTAGTTGATGGAATTGTTGATGAATTTAATAAAAATAATTTAAAAATATTTGGGCCAAATAAATTTTCTGCGCAATTAGAAGGATCAAAAGATTTTTGTAAGAAAATTTTGAATTCAGCTAATGTTCTTACAGCAAGACATGAGAGTTTTTCGGATTCAATATCAGCTGTTAAATATATAAAAGAACAAAATATGCCTATAGTTATAAAAGCAGACGGCTTAGCTGCTGGCAAGGGTGTATTTATAGTAGAAAATAAAGACGAGGGTTGTAAGCTCATAAATGATCTTTTTACAGGCCAAATAGATGGTATAAAAACATCTTTAATTATAATTGAGGAATTTTTAAAAGGAGAAGAGGCCAGTTTTATATGTCTTGTATCTGGAAATCAAATAGTACCTCTTGCATCATCTAAAGATCATAAAAAATTAAATAATGGAGATTCTGGTCCTAATACTGGCGGTATGGGAGCATATTCTCCTACTAAGCTTATCAATAAAAAAATAACAAGTACTGTGATAGAAAAAGTTATTTCACCAACTTTAGAAGAATTAAAAAAATACGGCGAAGAATATAAAGGATTTCTATACGCTGGCCTCATGATTGATGAAAATCAAAAGCCATATGTTTTAGAATATAACTGTAGGTTAGGTGATCCAGAAGCACAAGCAATATTAATGAGACTTGACAGCGATATTATCGATATTTTTTTAAGTACGATTGATAGTTCTCTAGATGATCTAAAAATTAAATGGAAAGAAGAAAGTGCTTGTACAGTAGTTTTAGCATCTGAGGGTTATCCTGGAAAATATGATAAAGGAAAAGTCATTGAAGGCTTAGATCATGAAATCGAGGGTATAAAGATTTTTCATTCTGGAACAAAAAAAGATGATGGCAAATTTGTCACAAATGGTGGAAGAGTTTTATCTGTTACCGCCCTTGGTGTAAATTTACAAGTTGCTCAAGCAAAAGCTTATGATAGATGCAATCAAGTTCATTGGGATGGAAAAGTTAAAAGGCACGACATTGGAGGAAAAGAGATAGATAATAAATTTATCTTTTCATAGACTCGAAAAATTCGTTATTTGTTTTTGTTGTTTTAAGCTTATCAAGTAAAAACTCAACCGCCTCTATCTCATCCATTGAGTGCATGAATTTTCTTAATATCCACATTCTTTGCAATTCTTCAGGCGATGTAAGTAATTCTTCTCTTCGGGTTCCAGATCTATTAATGCCTATAGCAGGATAAACCCTCTTTTCTGCTATCCTTCTATCAAGATGAATTTCACTATTACCTGTTCCTTTAAATTCTTCAAAAATTACTTCATCCATTTTGGATCCAGTTTCTACCAAAGCTGTCGCAAGAATGGTAAGAGAACCACCCTCTTCAATATTTCTTGCTGCACCGAAGAATCTTTTTGGTCTATGAAGCGCATTTGCATCAACACCGCCAGTTAAAACCTTTCCTGATGAAGGAGAAACAGTATTATATGCTCTAGCAAGTCTTGTTATAGAATCTAAAAGAATCACAACATCTTTTTTATGCTCTACTAATCTTTTTGCTTTTTCAATAACCATTTCTGCTACCTGAACATGTCTTGTTGCTGGCTCGTCAAATGTACTTGAAACTACCTCTCCATCAACCATTCGGGCCATTTCTGTAACTTCTTCAGGTCTTTCATCAATAAGTAAAACAATTAGATGGCACTCAGGATTGTTTGTTGTAATACTCTGAGCAATATTTTGTAACATTATTGTTTTACCTGCTTTTGGAGGCGAGACAACCAAACCTCTTTGCCCTTTACCAATTGGGGAACAAATGTCAATAATTCTTGCAGTAATATCTTCACTACTACCATTTCCTCTTTCAAGTTTTATCCTTTTTTCAGCGTGAAGCGGTGTAAGATTTTCAAATAATATTTTTCTTTTTGCATTTTCAGGCGACTCATAATTTATTTGATCCACTTTTAACATAGCAAAGTATCTTTCTGTATCTTTAGGTGGTCTAATTTTTCCAGAAACTGTATCACCAGTTCTAAGTCCAAATTTTCTAATTTGACTTGGCGAAACATAAATATCGTCTGGTCCAGCTAAATAAGAGCTGTTAGAAGATCTCAAAAAACCAAAACCATCCTGCAAAATTTCTAAAACACCGTCTCCAAAAATATCTTCACCATTTTTTGCATGAGACTTTAGTATTGAAAAGATTACCTCTTGCTTTCTAGCTCTCGCAATGTTTTCGATACCCATGTCTACTGCCATATTTATTAAATCTGACGGACTTTTTTTCTTTAGTTCTGTTAAATTCATATTAAATTTACCTTGGAATTTTTGTAGATTTTTTTTTATTAAATGGCTAATTGCGGAAATATAGTTATCCGCGTGTGAATATTCTTTATTATGAAATGCTAAATCTACAATTGAAATCAAAAGTTAACATTAATTTTAACTTTCGTCTAGCGTTTTTTATATATTATTTTCTATAAAATTAATCAAATCATTCTTGCTGATGGCTCCCACTTGAGTCCCAACAACTTCCCCATCTTTAAATAACATTAATGTTGGTATTCCTCTTATTCCATATTTTGGTGGAGTCTCAGAGTTCTCATCAACATTTAACTTACCAATTAATACTTTGTCTGATAATTCACTGGCAACTTCTTCAAGAACTGGGGCTATCATTTTACATGGACCACACCATTCAGCCCAATAATCAACTAAAATTGGTTTTTCAGATTTTATTACTTGGTTTTCAAACTCAGCATCTGTGAGCTTTAAAATTGATTCTGACATAATTGTTCCTTTATATTATTGTACTAAGGTTTTCATTATACATATTATTTCACTAAATCAAGATATTTATTTAACATTAAGTTGCTTCATGAAGTATTCTCCAAATACCATCTTTTTCTTTTTTCCAAAATAATTCTTTTTTTGAAGATGTTCTAAAGTTATTACTCTCATAGCGCTGCAAGAAATAAGAATAAATAAGATCTTTATTTTCGGGGTAATAAAATAGATTTAAATTCTCAATTTCTACTTTAATATAAGTCTTATTTTTAATTATTCTTAAAATATGAGCTACTCTATCTTCAAAATTATGTTTTTTACTTTTAAAGTTTATAGAGTGTTGTGAAATAAAATCATGAGGATCTAGGCTTTCCCATGTAGCTTTCCAGTTTTGAATTATTCTATTTGTTTCATTTCTATTTTGGTGCCACTCTGTTCTTTTAATCCAATTTATATTTTCAATGAGAATCACTGGAGTTTTTCCCAAAACAGTATATTTTTTTAATTTTTTTAAGGTATGGTTACTTGTTACTACACAGCCTTCGCTTGTAAGCGGTGGCCTACTATAAACATCTCTTGGTACTCCATGTATCCATATACCATAGCCTGTTTTTTTATTTTTTATATCCCATATGTTTGGGTAATTTATAGGATATGCTCCATCACCATAAAGCTCTGGAAGATCTTGATCTATTAAGTGTGAAGTTATCTTATATATTCCTATTGGTGTTTTATTATCTCCAGAAACTTTTTTATTAAAGCCAGCTTTTCCGATTGACACGTAATAGTCTGAAATTACTTCAGGTATACCACCGTTATTTTTTATCAAATATAGTCTTGATTTAGATAATTCAACTAAAAATGCATAAGGCACATTTTCAGCTAGCTGTATAATTGATCTTGGTAAAAGATCTTTTTTTTTATAAATGGAACTAAAGTTAATTCTTGCTTTTGCTTCATTTTTTAAATCTATTAATTCTTTGTCTTTTGAAATACTTCCAAGTTTTGGTTTTTTACTTTGATATGAAGATAATAAGTCAGCGTAAATAATCTTTGCTAATTTAAAATTTGGGTAATTCTTACTCAAATTTTCTGCAGCTTTCAAAGCACTTTCATTATTTCCATTTCTCATGTGATCTAGCACTTCTAATAATGCAGTTTCAGCTTCTTCACTTTGAACTTTAGATTCATTTGAGTATGAAAGAGTACTCAAAAATAACATTGCTATAAATATTATTAAACTATATATACGGTTCATTATTTAAGAATATATTCCCCAGTAATCTTAATATTTCCGTTTATAATTACTGCTGTAGTATGCTTTCTTACTACATCAGAAAACGAATCAGAATTATATGCTTGAGTAAATTGTATTAGAATATTTTCTTTAAAGTCAGAAATTATTTTTATGTCTTTAATTTTTATATCAATTTTAGTTTTATTCTTTATTTTATTTTTTCTATCTGATTCCCATGATTTTTTTGATTGGAAATTTTTAGGAAAATAGTTATCTTCGTAACAGTTAAAATATTTTTCATAATCTTTATTCTCCCAATATTTTGCCCAGCTTATAATGAAGTCTTCTATGTTATTTTTTGTAATTTGGGATTCCTCTATGATATTTTCTTCGTTAGTAAGAAAATTCTCGGCTTCTTTATTTTTATTTCCTAATTTTAAATTTTTGATAAGTAAAAGGTTGATATCTTTAGACTCGGATTCGTCAATTGATAGTGCTTCTTCATAAATTATGTTGGCTTGGTAAGCATAAAGATTTGTTAAATTTTTATAAATTATATCAACGTCATCATTATTACGAATATAAGATCTTAAAATTTCAATAGCTTTTTCAAGATTTCCAGATTTAGCTTCTATATATGCAATATTATTTATTATTTGCATATTATCCGGATTTTTTTCAAGTATTTTATTTAAAATATTTTTAGCTTTTTGAAAATCACCAGAGATAATTAAATTATTTGCATCAATAAATTCATCATGTAAATCAGAAGCGTATGCATAGAAATTATTTGAAGTGAATAAAAGAAATAAAATTATTATTTTTATGCGCATTTAATATTATGTCTAGTTGCTGTATTATTGTTATATAGCACTATATTATATGATAAAAAGTTGATATTACAATAATCTTAAATAATGGAAATGCAATGAATATAACTATACTTGGTGGTACGGGCTTTGTTGGCCGAAGCTTACTAAATTATTTAGCTAAAACTAAAAATAAAGTTACCGTTATTACACGAAATAGAGAAAAGAATAAAAAAATCTTAGTTTATCCAAACGTTAAATTAGTAGAAGCTAATGTTCATAATTTAGAAGAGCTAAAAACACATACAAAGAAAACAGATGCTTTAATAAATTTAATAGGTATTTTAAACGAGAAAGGTCATAGTGGAAAAGGATTTAGAAAATCTCATAGTGATCTTGCAAGAATAGTTCTAGGAGCTTGTAAATCTAATAACATAAAAAGACTCCTACACATGAGTGCTTTAAATGCTGACCCAAAAGGACCAAGTCATTATTTAAGAACAAAAGGAGAGGCGGAAAGCTACTTAATGACTTATGGAAAAAGATTTACAAACATAACAGTTTTCAGACCATCTGTTATTTTTGGAAAAAATGATAGTTTTGTATTGAGATTTAGTACTTTATTAGATTTTATGCCTTTTTTATTTCCACTTGCTTGCCATGATGCAAAATTTGCACCTGTTTTTGTTGATGAGTTATCTAAATTTATGATTGATTCTTTGGAAAATACAAAAAGTTTCAACAAGGGTTATGATTTATGCGGACCAAAAGTATATACATTAAAAGAAATTTTAGAATTAATAATTAAAACGAAAAATATTAAAACAAAAGTTATTCCTTTACCAGATTATGCGTCAAAAATGCAAGCTATGACTATGGAATTTTTTCCAGGTAAACCATTTTCAGTTGATAATTACAATTCTTGTAAAATTGATAGTGTTTGTAAATCCGATTTTATTTTTTATTCAGATCTTGAAACAATTATACCAACTTACATTAGTTCAAATTAAACATATGAAAATATATCTTGTTGGTGGTGCTATTAGAGATAAACTTTTAGGCATAGTTCCTAAGGAAAAGGACTGGGTTGTTGTTGATGGTAGCGCTGCAGAATTGATAAATTTAGGATATAGGCAAGTTGGAAAACAGTTTCCTGTTTTTTTACATCCTGAAACTTCAGAAGAATATGCATTGGCAAGATTGGAGACAAAAATAGATAAGGGTCATAAAGGTTTTATTTTTGATACTCACAAAGGTGTTACACTCGAAGAGGATCTTTTAAGGAGAGACATTTCAATCAATGCTATTGCAGAAGATAATGATGGTAAATTAATTGATCCACATAATGGAATAGAAGATATAGAAAATAGGTTGATAAGACATGTTTCTTTAGCATTTGCTGAAGATCCTTTGAGGATTTTTAGGGTTGCAAGATTTTATGCAATGCTAAGCGAGTACGATTTCAAAATTCATGAATCTACATACGAGTTAATGAGAGAAATTGTAAAGTCAGGGGAAATCGAACAATTATCTAAAGAAAGATTATGGATGGAATTATCTAAAGCCTTCAATACAAAGAACCCATGGATGTTTTTTGAGGTTTTAATCAAAACGAACGCAGCTAAAAAGTATTATCCAGAGATAATTGATAATGATTTAATACAGAAAAAAATTAAGTATTTTTCAAATTCTGATATTGAAAAAGATATATTTTTATCAATAATTGGTTTTTCTGTAAATTTTCTGGAGTTATTTGGTTTTCCAAAGAAAACTGTAAATTTATATTTTATTTTTAATGAATTTATTACAAAATTTACTTCACTAGAATTAAATGAAGTGAGCATACTAGAGTTTACAAATTCTTTAGATGCATTTAGAAGGCCTGAAAGGTTGAAGATTTTTTTAAAACAAGCATTATATTTTTTTGAATTTCATAAAATGCAGGATCATGAAAAATTTAGTATATTTTTAGAATTAATTAAAGTTATAGAAGATAAAATCGAATATGGTGATTTATCAAATAAAAGCGTTGAGGATATTAAAAAGAATATAGAAAATATAAACTTGAATATTATTAAATTAGTATTAAGTAAGAAAAACTAGTAAGTATACTCCAAGAATAATTCTGTAAATCATAAACGGGTAAAATCCTACCTCGTTTATATAAATTATAAAGTATTTAATAACATTTAAAGAAACAAAAAATGATACAGCTATTGCTAACAAAGAATTTGACAAAACTGTAAAATTTGCTTGTATAAATTCAACTTGAGATACCTCATAACCCATAGCAAATAGAATCACTGGAAAAGATAGAATTAAAGCTATTAAAATAGAGTCTTTTTTAGTATAACCAAGCAACAAAGCTCCCAAAATTATTATTGCTGATCTTGAGGTCCCAGGAATAAGTGCGATAGATTGAAATAATCCTATAATTAATATATCAACGTTATTTATATTTGATATTTTCTTTGTATTGTTTTTACAATATTCGGTAATTAAAAGTAAAACGGCAATTAATACTGTTGTAATTCCGATAATTTCTATTGATCGAAGGTTCTCAGATATATACTCATGGAAAATAAAGCCAAAAAATAAAACGGGGAAGGATCCAATAGCAATCTTTTCTATGTTTATACTTGGTTTTGGCGAGCCATTATTTTTAAAAAGCGTGCTATTTGTCATATAATAATAGGATATTGCC
>MDSV01054497.1_pt1 | contig 10114 bp, 9 predicted proteins | sample 810851 | NCBI WGS metagenome assembly MDSV01 (sample SAMN05326640, study PRJNA326480) | marine metagenome | isolation source: seawater | place: Atlantic Ocean: North East | collected 2012
ACTGATAATAATTAGGCCTACCGCCCAACTTCTTCGCATCCTTACCTCCTTTTCATGATTTCATTATAGAACAAGCTCTTATTACGCTATTTATTTTGAAAGTAATAATTTAAAAAAATAATTTATTTTCACATGTTCACTTTCAATACTTTGATAAAATAAACTCTTACTAAATGGAAAAATTAATTTATACATGGGAAGAACAAATTTCTGACACGGATATGATTTGTGATCAAATTGAAAAGGATGAGTTTATTCCCGATGTTATTGTTGGAATAAGTAGAGGTGGTTTAATTCCAGGTGTTATGATTTCTCATAAATTAAATGTACCATTCAAACCAGTCCATGCATCTACCCGTGATTTCCCTCATTGGGAAAATTACTTGCCAAAACCTAATGATGCAAAAGTATTAATTGTTGATGATATTTGTGATAGTGGTGAGACTTTTGAAAAATTGTCTAATTATATTAAAGAAAACATTAATCATGAATGTGATGTTAGGTTTTCTGCATTATGGTGGAATAACGAGTGTGACTTTAAACCACATTATTACACTAGAGATATAGCCAAAGACACTGAGAATGTATGGGTATTTTTCCCACATGAAAATTGGTGGGAAGAGGGCTCAATTAGCTAGTTTTTTTGAAAATTCCTTAATCGTTTTCAACATACTGAATGCACCATTTCTTCTTGCAGGACTTAAAATAACACCTAATTCAAACTCTTCCATTAAGTCTATTTCTGAATCAGCAATATCTCGGGCAGATTCTTCAGAATAAATTGATGCAATTAATGTAACAAGACCTTTCGCAATTAAAGCATCTGAATCACACTTAAAGTGCAGCTTCTTTTCCTTTTCTTCCGGTACTAACCACACCTGGCTTTGACAGCCATTGACTTTAAACTCATCAATTCTAAGTTCAGCAGGAAAGTTTTCATTTAATTTTGCTTGTTCAATCAAATACTGATATTTTTCCTGTGGATTTGGAAAAAGTGATAGGGTTTTTTTATATTTCTCTACTTTTGCTTCAATACTCATAATTATCTTAAAATTTTTAAACTTTCTTCAATTGCATTTACTAAAGTATCAAAATCATTTTCGTCATTATATACGTAACCTGTAGCTCGAAAAGTTGCGTCAATATTTAGTTTTCTATGAAAAGGCTGAACACAGTGATGTCCTGCTCTTACAGCAACTCCATATGTATCCAGCATTAATGAAATATCTGTAGCATGAGCTCCGTCTACGCTCATCGCAAATGTACAACCTGCATTTTCTGAATCAGTGTGGATAATATTTAAACCATCAATATTTTCTAAACTATTTTTTGCATACAGTCTTAATTGATCTGAGTGCTTTTGAACTTCGACCATCGATAAGTCTGATAGATAGTCAACAGCAGCACCAAGGCCAATTGCTTCTACATAAGGAGGAGTGCCTGCTTCAAATTTATGGGGAATTGGTGCCCATGTAGCCTTGTCATAATAAACTTCCTCAATCATATCTCCACCTCCATAGACAGGATCCATTTTTTCTAAAAGTTCTTTTTTACCCCACACCACCCCTATTCCAGTTGGACCTAACATTTTATGACCTGAGACACATAAAAAATCTATTCCTAAATCTTGTACATTAACTTTTCTATGGGGTACCAATTGCGCTCCATCGAGAATGAATAAAGCTTCAGTTTTGTTTTTTATAAGATTGCTTATAGTTTTTATATCTGGCAACATTCCAGAAATATTTGATTCTCCTACCAATGATACAATTTTGGTATTTTCTGTTAGTTGAGATTCTAAATGGTTCATATCTAAATTAAAATTATTATCAACATTTACATAGTTAATTTTTAATCCATATCTATCTGAAGCCATTTGCCATGGAATTATATTTGCGTGATGTTCTACTTCAGAAAGGAGGATTTCGTCACCTTCGGATAAATCCTTGCATAATGAGTTAGCAAGTAAATTAAATCCTTCAGTACATCCTTTTGTAAAAATAATTTCATCTGGTGAATTTGCATTAATAAAATTTTTAAATTTATTCCTAACATCTTCATATTTAGTTGTGGTCTCAGAAGACAGTACATATGTGCCTCTGTGAACATTTGCATTGTTTTGTTTATAAACTTCTGACATAGAATCTATAACAATGTTGGGTTTTTGGGAAGTTGCACCTGAATCAAGGTAAGTAAGTTCTTTCCCATTAATCAATCTTTGAAAAATAGGGAAGTCTTTTTTAATTTCGCTTATTTGTTTCATAAGTATGATTCATAACCTTGTTCTTCAAGCTTTGTCGATAGTTCTGAGCCACCTGACTCTACAATAGCCCCATCTACAAAAACATGAACAATATCAGGTTTTATATATTCGAGTAATCTTTGGTAATGTGTTACAACTAAGTATCCTTTATCTTTTGTTTTCAATTTTGCTACACCCTCACCAACTACCTTAAGTCCATCAACATCAAGACCTGAATCAGTTTCATCTAATACAGCTAATCTTGGATTAAGAACTGCGAGTTGTAGTATTTCATTTCTTTTTCTTTCACCACCAGAAAATCCTTCATTTAGATATCGATCAGCAAAGTCTGCTCCGAGACCTAACTGTTCCATGGCTTCAGCTACTTTTAAACGAAGTTCTAACGTAGTATATTCTGTTCCTTCAATATTTGTTAAAGCTGTTTTGAGCATATTTACTATTGTTACACCAGGTATAGATTCTGGATATTGAAAAGCCAGAAACATACCAAGCTTTGCCCTGTTATCAACAGGCTCTTCAGTTATATCATTTCCCTCAAATTCAACACTTCCTTTTGTAACTTCATAAACTGGATTACCCATTACAACATTTGCTAAAGTTGACTTTCCTGAACCATTAGGCCCCATAATTGCGTGAACTTCACCAGGGTTAATATCTAAATCAACACCTTTTAGTATTTCAACCCCTTCAACACTCGCATGCAAATTTTTAATTTTTAACATATCTCTATAGTAATTATGATTTAAAACAACTTGGATATGATTAGCGAAATAAAAATAAAAAATTACAATTAGATAATGCAATTTACTTTAAGTGACATACAAAACGATATAAAAGAAAATTCGACGAAGTTACTAAAAGAAAATATTGATTTACTTGATACAATTCAGAAAGTTGATGAAAATTGTAGAATTGATGAAAAAGTTTGGAAGCTTGTACTAGAGCAGGGTTGGCTCGGCCTTGATGTTCCTGAATCAGATGGTGGGCTAGGTTTCTCTATAACGGATACGTCAATTCTTTCAGAAGCTCTTGGTTATTATATGCCAATAGTCCCCGTCTTTAGCTCCGGAGTTGTTTTTAAGAATTTAATTCTAAATTCTAAAGATAAGATTAAAAAATTAATTCTTCCTGAAATTGTCTCAGGAGAGAAAATTGGTACTTTTGCAATTTATGAAAACGATAAATATTTAGTTGATCCTGACAACTTACATACCACTTTAGTTGAGAGTAGTGATGGGTATGTGCTTAACGGAACAAAAAAATATGTTATGTTTGGAGATGTTTCTGACTATTTTGCAATAATGGCTAAGCATAAAGAAACTTTAAAAATGGTTTTACTTTCAAAAGACTTGGAAGGATTAAATATTAAAGAAACAACATCATTAGATCAAACTAGACCAATGTGTGAAATATCTATGAGTGATATAGAAATACAGGAAGACAATTTAATGATAGAAGCTTCAGACGCGTTAGATGTCTGGGAAAAAGTTAAAAATATTGCACTTAGTTTTCTTGCAATGGAACAAGTTGGTGCATCTCAAGCTTGTCTTGATATGTCGACAACATATGCAAAAGAAAGAATCCAATTTGGAAGACCTATAGGTTCTTTTCAAGCGATCCAACATATATGTGCAAATATGCTGTTGCAATTGGAAAGTGCTAAATCAGTTGCATATAGCGCAGTAAGGACAGATTTAGATGATGTTCTAGAAATGGAAATGAGTTCGTTAATTGCTAAATCGTATTGCTCAGAAGTTTTTAATAAATTAGCTGGGGACAATATTCAAGTACATGGTGGAATAGGATTTACATGGGAACATCCTGCACATTTATACTTTAAAAAAGCAAAATCTGATTCATTACTTTTAGGAACACCCAAATTAGCAAGAGATAGAATTGCTGAATTACTGAGTCTGTAAATTGAATAGATTAAATAGGTTTGAACATCATAGATATATTGGTCTTAGATTAAATATGAAAGCTTATGATTGTGATAATCAGGTCCAGTTTGAGCAACTTAATAATAAGATTGGTGATAGTGATTATATTGGATTAAACCTAATTCAATCTTTTTCGCCTGATTCTCTAGATGAAGCTAAGAATAGGGGTTTTAAACCTATATAATTTTTGACCAATGGTAAATATTTTTTATTTTTTTTTGCTGAATTTTTCCTAAGTTTTCAAGATATTTTAAATGAGCCATTGTTTCCTGAAAAGCTAAACGTAAATTCATATCATCGAGCTTTCTTGGGAAGACATTTTTTACCATTTCCCAACCAGTAAAGCTATTTTTTTCAAGGATTGTTAAAATTTTTTCAGAACGTCGAATATGATGAAGCTTCATTTGCTTTATACGATTATGGGGTTCTGAAATTAATTGACCATGCCCTGGTGCAATCATATCATGCTCAATATTATCAACTTTGTCTAATGACTCTGTATATTTAGCCAACATATCACTATCTTTACTCTCAGTTGGTATAAATGGAGTAATTTTTGGAAGTATATGATCGCCTGAAAATATAATTCTTGAAGCTGTATCGTGTAAAGAAATTTCAGTTATTTCATGACCTGGTGTAAACAATGTAACCAGCTCTCTATTGAGGTTTTTTATCCGTCCTTCTTCAAGGAGGAAATCAGGCTTACTTACTTTCCCTGCATAAACAGGTGTTTGTATTTCAGAAATGTTATTTACAAAACTTTTTGGCGCGCCTTGAATAATTGCGTAATCTTTTAACGCTTTAAAGCGAATAGTCCAATCATTGTATTTATCTAAGAAATCAATTGAATTTTTATACAAAGCAAATGGAATGCCTTTTCCTCTTATTTTTTCAGATAAACCAATATGATCAGAATGCATATGGGTACCTACTAATAATTTAATTTCATTAAAACCTATATTTATTTCACCTAATTTTTTAGAAAGTAGCTCATAATAATGATCACCGTGAACTCCACAGTCAATCATCACAAAACCGTCTGTGTCATCGATTAAATACACATTTACAAAACCTGGGGAACTCCAAGGAAGCTCTAAAGGTATATGGAATATTCCATCTTTTATTGATGATGTCATCAATTTAAAATGTTATTAGCCATACGCCGAAAGATACCAAAATAAATAAACCTGTTATCAATGAGGCAATTATTAAATGTCTAGTTTGCATAGTTACATTGTAACGATTTTTAACGCAATCTTAATTTTGAAGTTCGTCTAAAGTTTACTAAATTTAAGACTGAATTAACAATAATCATTTTTCTTGGGAACCCCAATGTAGAATGTAGTTAGTATCTCGATTAGATAGAGATCCTATCTGGAAAGAGGTAATTTGAAAAAATTAACCATAATTGGTGGAGGGCCAGCTGGCTATGCTGCTGCTCTTTATGCAACAAATTTTGATTTAGAAGTAACACTGATTGAGTCAGACACTTTAGGTGGAACTTGTTTAAATCGAGGATGCATACCAGCAAAATATTGGCTTCATGTAGCTGAACTTAATCACGAAATAGAAACCTCAGAAGAATTCGGAATAGAAATTAAAGATAAAAAAATTAATTGGAAACAAACGGCTCAAAAAAGATTCGACACTGTTAATAAATTAGTCAGTGGTATTGGAATGTTATTAAAATCTAAAAAAGTGACCGTTATAGAAGGTTGGGGATCAATTAAGGACAAAAATACAGTAAATGTAAAAAAACTGGATGGTGAAGAAGTTGATATTTCATCTGACTTCATTCTTATAGCAACTGGATCTAAACCCAAAGAAATACCAAATATTAAAGTTGATGGAAAATTTATCATTACTTCTGATACAGCTCTGAATTGGGAAGAGCCGCCAAAAAAAGTATGTGTCATCGGAGCTGGTGCAATTGGATGTGAATTTGCCAGTCTTTTAAACGACTTGGGCTCAGAAGTCACAGTTGTTGAATTAGCTAAAGAAATACTTCCAGGCTTAGATAAAAGAACATCTGGAGAGCTCAGGAAACAACTTTCTAAACGTGGCGTTGATTTCAAGCTCTCCTCTTCCGTAAGTGAAATAAAAGATTCAAAGGTAGTTTTCTCAGATGATGAAAGTGCAGAATTTGACTGTGTCTTAGTTGCTGTTGGAAGGTCACCTCTTACTGAAAATATTGGAATAGATAAAAATAGTATTAATTCAATCAACGGATACCTAGAAGTAAATCTAGAAACACTTCAAACTAATGTTTCAAATATTTATGCTTTGGGTGATATAGTTTCTGGTACCCCTCAACTTGCTCATGTTGCTTTTGCAGAGGCAATTAGTGCGATTACCCATATTGCTACTGGCAAAACTAGTCCAGTTAATTACAAAGCAATACCGTATGTAGTTTACACAAGACCGGAGCTTGCTGAAGTAGGTATGAATTCTGAAACAGCTAAAGAACAAGGTATAGAAATAAAACAAGCTCAACATAGTTTTGCTGGTATTGGAAGGGCATTAATTCAGAACCAAAATCAAGGCATCGTTAAAGTTTACTCAGAACAAGATGGACCAATAATAGGAGCTAGTGTTTGTGGACCTGCTGCTGGTGAGATGATTCATGAACTGATGTATATGGTCGGTTGGGAAGCCTTACCAAGTGAAGCTTCCGAATTTATACATGCACACCCAACATTAAGCGAAGCTATTGGAGAATCATTATTAAGTTTGAATGGTAAGGGGTTACATTAATATGCAAATTGAAAAAATTAAACGTAAGGGATATTCAGCATCATTATCTAAAGATCAACTTTGGGATATTTACAAATCAATGAAAACTCAGAGGTTACTTGAGGATAGGTTACTAAAGATGTATAAAGGTGGTCAATTAAGTGGAGCAGTTTATCCGGGTATTGGACAAGAAGCTTCAATGGCTGGAATAGCAGCAGGAATGGATGAAAAAGATATTTTTGGTGGCACACACAGAGATCTTGGTGTGCAAATTGCGAAAGGGGTGACTCTTAAAGAGATTGCACTCAATTTTTTTGGCAAACATCACGGACCATCGAAAGGTAGAGATGGAAATAGCCATTTTGGTATTGTTGATAAAGGTACTCTAATGGTTGTCTCTCCCTTGCCTGACTCAGCCCCAGTTGCTGTGGGTTGGGCGTTAGCCTCTCAACAAAGTGGATCAGGTGTTGTTGCTGTTGCAAACTGTGGTGAAGGAGCAACAGCTACTGGAACCTGGCATGAAAGCATTAACATGGCAGGAGTTTTAAATCTACCAGTTGTATTTACTGTCCAAAATAACCAATTTGCTTACTCATCACCAAATGAAACTGAGTTCGGCACCCCAAATGTAGCTGACCGAGCTGCCGGTTATGGAATACCAGCAAAAATTATTGACGGAAATGATATTTATGAAGTCATTGATGTCATGAAAGAAGCATGTGAAAGTGCAAGAGAAGGAAATGGTCCGTCTTTAATCGAATTGGTTACCTTTAGACACTACGGTCATGCTGGTCATGATCCTGCAGAATATGTAAATGAAGAAGTTAGAGATTTTTGGATGAAGAGGGATCCAATTGCCAGATTTGAAGATTCCTTACTCGAAGAAGGTTTATTTTCAACTGAGCAGTTTGTAAACCTAGCTGAAGATTTAGAATTTGAAATAAGAGAAGCTTTAGATTGGGCTAAAACTCAAGATGATCCGAATCCTTCTAATGAACTCAAAGATATGTTTGCTGAGAGAACAGCTCCAACTTTTTCTAATGATGAAAGTAATACAAAAATAATGAACTATATAGAAGCTATAACAAATGGATTAGATGAGTTGATGGAAAATGATGAAAATGTATTCATGATGGGTGAAGATATAGGAGTTTTTGAGGGCGCTTTTAAGGCAACAAAAGGATTATTTAATAAATATGGACCTTTTCGTGTTATTGATACATCAATTTCTGAAGGAGGTTTTACTGGTGCAGCTGTTGGAGCAGCTCTTGCTGGTAAAAAGCCGATAGTTGAATTACAATTTTATGATTTTGTATATCCTGCCCTTGATCAAATTACAACCGAAGCTGCCAAGTATCACTGGAAAGCTGGAAAATCTGTACCGATGGTTGTGAGAGGTCCTACTGGTGCTGGAACTCGTTCTGGACCATTTCACTCTATCAGTCCAGAGTCATTATTGGCACATCATCCAGGTCTAAAGGTTGTTGCCCCATCCAATCCATATGATGCTAAAGGACTTTTAGTGGCTGCTGTAAATGATCCAAATCCAGTAATGTATTTAGAGCACAAGAAGCTTTATAGAAAACCTGATTTGAAAATGGATGTTCCACTTGGTCTTTATGAAGTTGAGATTGGTAAAGGTAGAGTAGTTAGACAGGGCACAGATATAACATTGGTTACTTGGTCTGGTATGGTCCCTGTTGCTAATGAAGCGGCAGAAGTCCTCTCTAACGAAAATATTTCAGTTGAAATAATTGATATAAGAACAATTGTTCCCCTTGATGAAGAAATAATTTTGGAATCTGTCGAAAAAACATCCAATTTATGTATATTACAAGAGGACGTGCCCTTTTCATCAATTGCTTCTGAAATTTCTTCAGTAGTTGCTGAAAAAGGTTTTTGGAATCTTGATAATCCAATACTTAAGGTAACTCCTCCAAATACACATATACCTTTTGCACCTGTTTTAGAAGATGCATTTATTCCTAGTGTTGAAAAAGTGGTAAAAGCCCTGAAAGAATTACAATAAGGTAATGAGTCAAATAGTGACAATGCCACAACTTGGCGAAACAGTAACAGAAGGTACTATCCTTCGTTGGCTAGTCAAGGTAGGAGATGAAGTTAAAGAAGATGACCCAATATTAGAGATCTCTACTGACAAAGTTGATACTGAAGTACCCTCACCATTTAATGGAACTGTTACTAATTTTCTTGCTGAAGAGGGTGAAACTGTAGAAGTCGGCGCTTCTCTACTTGAATTAGACGGAAATAAATCGAATATAAACGACACTCCTCTTAAAGAAGAGTCAATAAAAGATACTACACAAGACCAAATTTCTGAAGTTGAGGAAGTGCAAAATAACAATTTTACAAAGGCTAAAAAAGAGAAACACAATCTTAAATTGTCACCTGTTGTGAGAAAACTTGCTACTGAACATAACATTGATCTAGAAAAAGTACAGGGTTCAGGAAAAGATGGAAGAATTAAAAGAGAAGACATTGAAAGAATTATTTCATCAGGTCAGGAAGTGGTTTCCACAGAAAAAGTTGTTGAACAACCCACACAAGAAATAGAAAAAGAAAAATTACCAAAAGATTCTATGAATAATATTTCAAGACTAAGAAAAAGAATTGCTGAAAATATGATTATGTCAAAGAAGACCTCTGCTCATGTAATGACTTCCGTTGAGGTCGATTTTGAAAATATTGAAATTTTAAGATCAAAACATAAAGCAAAATTTAAGGAAGAAAATGGTTTTTCATTAACTTACTTACCGTTTATCTCTCTTGCTACCATTTCGGCATTGAGGGAGTACTCAGTTGTAAATAGTTCCTTTGATTTAGAAAATGGCATTCACGAAATCCACAATCATATCAACTTGGGAATTGCTGTCGACTTAAACCAAGAGGGACTTTTGGTCGGAACTATGCAAGATGCTGATTCTTTTAATTTAAAAGGGATTGCAAGAAAAATTTCGGAGACATCCAATCTATTAAGAGATGGAAAATTTGGCCTAAGTGATGTAAGTGGAAGTACCTTTACAATCTCTAACAATGGATCATTTAATTCATTTTTAACATCTCCCATAATTAATCAACCAAATGTTGCAATCCTTTCAACAGAGTCAGTTAAGAAAAGACCAGTTGTTGTTCAAGCACAAGATGGCTCTGACTCTAT
>MDSV01061463.1_pt1 | contig 10114 bp, 10 predicted proteins | sample 810851 | NCBI WGS metagenome assembly MDSV01 (sample SAMN05326640, study PRJNA326480) | marine metagenome | isolation source: seawater | place: Atlantic Ocean: North East | collected 2012
AAGTTATGCAATGATGGATAGCCCAGTAGGTGTTGCTGCTTGGATAATTGAAAAAATGCGGGGCTGGTCTGATATAAAAAATGAAGACATTGAAAGTGTTTATTCCAAAGATATTTTATTATCAAATATTATGGTTTATTTGGTTACTAAAACTTTTAATACCGCTTCATGGATTTATTATGGAAGAAGAGAAGAGGGTGGAAGATCTCTTCCAAAAGAATATCTACCTTTAAAAGTTCCAACTGCAGTAGCATTATTTCCAAAAGAATATTTAGAATGGGCCCCAAGATCTTATGTCGAGAGAATTTATAATATTAAACAATGGACCGAGATGCCAAAAGGCGGACATTTTGCAGCTTTAGAGCAACCCGAGTTGTTAGTTGATGATATAAGAAAATTTTCAAAAAATTTAAAATAATGTCCTATTTAACTTCAACTCAATTTAAACAATATGAAGAAGAAGGTTATGTTGCACCTATAGATGTTTTGTCAAAAGAAGAGGCTACTGAAGTTAGAGAAGAAATTGAACTTATAGAAAAAAAATGGCCAAATGAGCTTGAAGGTTTAGGAAGAAACTATGTTCATTTAATTTCTCCAGTATTTGATAAAGTTTGTAATAATACAAAAATTTTAGATGCGGTCGAGAGTCTTATTGGTAAAAATATACTTATTTGCGGAACAACACTTTTTGTAAAAAATCCAAACGAAAAAGGTTTTGTTAGCTTTCATCAAGACGCTAAATATATTGGTCTTGAACCTCATAACTGGGTTACTGCTTGGGTGGCGATAACCGATGCTAATGAAGAAAATGGTTGTATGAGAATGTGGCCAGGGTCTCACAAAAATGATCTTAAATACCATAATCAAAAATTTGATGAAAATAATTTATTAACTCGTGGACAAACTGTTGAAAATGTACCTATGGATGAAACTAAACCGGTAATTTTAAAAACAGGACAAATGTCTTTACATCATCCAACTGTAGTTCATGGATCAGGTTTGAATAAAAGTAACGATAGAAGAATAGGGTTTGTTATTCAAAGTTACATCGGAACAAATGTAGATCAGGTTTTAGGAAAAATTTATGTACAACAAGCAAGAGGAGAAGATAAATTTAAATACCATGAGCATGTTACAAGGGCAAATAAACTAATGAGTCAACATGGGATTGAGTTAAGAAGAAAAGCAAATCACGAACTGTCAAAGATATTTTATACTGGATCAGATAAAATAGGAAAATATTAAAACTTATAACAAAGTAATCCCGTTTTTTAAAAAAAATACAGCTAGAATCAAAACTAAGGCTATATAGATTAAAGAATAGATACTATATTTTATATATTTTTTCATTTTTAAATTTCTAAATATTTTTTAGCTCCTGTAATACTTCTTTAGCATGATCTTTTACCCTTACGTTAGACCATATTTTGTGAATTTTATTTTTAGAATTTATTAAAAAGGTTGTTCTAATTATACCCATAAATTTTTTACCTAAAAAAGATTTTTGTCCCCAAACACCGTATTTTTTAATTACATTAAGATTTTCGTCTGACAATAAATTAAATTTAAGTTTATATTTTTTTTTAAATTTTAAATGACTTTCGATACTATCTTTTGATATTCCAAGAATTATACATTTATTTTTAGTAATTAAATTATTCAATTTGCTAAAATCTCTAGATTCCAAGGTACATCCCGGCGTGTCATCTTTTGGATAAAAATATAATATTATATTTTTTTTAATTTTACTTAGTTCGAAAGTGGTTTTATCAGTCGAAGGTAATTTAAAATTAGGAGCTTTATTATTTATTTTTAATTTCATTTTTTTTATGGGCAAATTTTAAATTTGCCCATACTAACTTAGTTTAATTCTTAAAAATAGCCATGGCTTTTGCAAATAGTTCATCCGATTTTTGATGATTGCCTTCTTCGTGAGCCTTCATTGCTTCATCACGAATTTTTTGAACTTCTGCAATTTTGTCATCAATGGCTTTGGCCATTACCATACATGAACTTGCATTTACTGAGCTACTGAATGCTAATAGTAAAATTATAATAAATATTTTTTTCATAATACCTCTCTAGAATTTATTACTTAAATTAATAAATTTGATAATATTAAAGTTTGTCACTGTGACGTTCTGTTACTTTTCCCGCAAAAAAGGAAAATATTAAATATGAATAAATTTTACTTAATCAACATTTCTTTTAAAAAAGGATAAATTGTATTTGCAATTCTTTCAGATCCTTGAGGTGTAGTATGTACTTCATCATAAAAATCATTCAATTCCATTTCAATTATTTCATCCAATTTAATTATAAGAAAATTATTATTTTTTGAAAATTCTTTAAGTCTCTCATTTATTAAAAATAATTTTTGATCTTTTAATCCATCGTAAGCAACTTGAGTTATGATTATTGGTGTAAGTTGGTTTGATTTAATAATATTTCTCAAAATTAACAATCTTTTATCTAGTTGCTTAAGTATTTTATAATCTTCCTTGGAAAGCTCTCTTTGTAAATTTATTGCATTATTATAATTTGTGTAATTGAAATTATTATACAATTCTGCACTTTTAAAAAAATAACCACTAGTATCTTTTGGAAAATATTTTTTTTTGATTGATATATATTTTCTATATATAAAACTATTGTTTTTAATGTAATCTTTAACTCTACCAATTTTTTTTTTTCTTACTTTTAAATCATATTCATATTCATTATAATCTTTTGGCAAAACACGTTCATTAATACCTAAATAAAATATTAAATATTTTGGTGAAAGGTTATTTATTTTTGGAAACCAGTGAATAAAATCATATATAATTCCTTTCAATGTTTTGCCATCAGTTGACGCATTATAAATTTTAATATCAATATTTTCATTGATAAATTTTTTATTTAATTGTCCGACAATGGTCAGGTTTTCTGGCGTAAATCTTTGGTTGGCGGTGCTACCACCTTCAAATATGATTTTAACATTTTTTGGATCAAATTCGGCTCCTCTAAAACCATAAAAATTTCTTTTGTAGAAAAAATTATAATTTTTTCCATTAAAAGTTGAGCTTGTTTTCCAATTTTTATCTCTTTCATTTCTCATATAAATACCAAAGTTATTTTTTGTAAACCAATAACCAAGCATAGATTCTCCTAATATGATTAATAGTAAAAACAATATTAGGTTATAAAAAAATGTTTTCATAAAATAATATATAATTTCAAAATATTAAATTTGTTTATTATTTTTTTAAAAAGCATTGCTTAAAACATTTAACGCAAGCATTCCTGGATCATCTAAATCTTTAGTCTTATCCTCGAACATTCTTGCTCTACCAATTTTTATTTTTTTTCCTTTAAAATTTTTTAAAGCTTGTTTTGTAGCCAACTTAAATGCTTCAGAATAATTTTGACTATCTTTAAGTTTTTTTATTATTAAATCTAAACTGTCAGCTATAGTTTTATCACCTAAGTTAGTTTTTCCTCTTTCAAGAATTGTTTTTAATGCTGTTTCGAAAGCAATTATAATATCTTCATGATTGCATCTGGTTTTTCCTTTTAAATTTTTTGAGATATTCATAAAAGAAAAGGCTATTAATGTTCCAAAACTAGATCCAGATTTTTTAACAAAAGCTTGTGAACAAATCATAAAATTTGTACCCATGTCATCCGTAAATTTATTAATATTATTATTAATCTCTTCTAATCCATGCAGGATTGTTACTCCCAAATCTCCATCACCAATTTTTCCATCAGCAGAATTAAAATGATCGCAAGATTTTTTCCCTTCTTCGAGTAATTTTTTAAAAATCTTGATTAAAATTTCTTTATTAAGCATTTAATTTTTTTATATCTTTAGCAACATTTGGTGAAATTTTTATTTTTTTATTAAGATTTTTCTTATAACGATTAAACTTACTTTGTCCTGGGTATAGTATTTCTTTAATTCCTTTAACTTTAGGTAATTTTTTAATTCTCTTTATGTTTTCTTTAATTCTTTGATTGTAGTTTCCAACAAAAAGGTTTGGTTTTAAAACAATAAATAAGTGACCGATATTTTGTGGACCTGAAAAATCGTCAAAAGGATCTTTAACTTTTCCACCATGATTGCCTCCTGTTAAAACTCCACTTAAAATATCGACCATCCAAGCAAGTCCAGAGCCTCTAAATCCTGCTATGGGTAATTGAACTCCATCTAAAGCTTTCCTTGCATTAGTTGTTGGTTTTCCGAATTTATCTAAAGCAACACCGTGTGGAATTTTTTTTCCTGTTTTTGCAGCAACTCTTATTTTTCCTCTGTTAATTACAGAAACAGAGGTGTCTAATATAAAAGGAACTTTAGAGGAAGTTGGGGTTCCAAAACAAATTGGATTAGTTCCAAATAATTTCTTTTTTGCTCCATGTGGAGCAATCGCAGGTGGAGCATTAGTAAAACAAAATACAATTAAATTTTTTTTCACTGCCTGTTCAGCATAATAACCTGAAAGTCCGTAGTGCCCACTATTTTTAATGCCTACCAAACCAATACCAGTTTTTTTTGCATTTTTAATTGCTTGTTTAATTCCAATATCTGCCGCAACAAACCCAATACTGTTATTAGCATCAATATAAGATATGGATTGAGAAATTTTTTTTATTTTTATTTTTGGTTTTGTGTTAATTATTTTTTTATTTATTCTATCACAATACATCTTTAATCTAGACAAACCATGACTGGGAGCATCAACAAGCTCTGCATTAATAAGTGCATTTGCAGAGATCTTAGCGTGAGATTTGTTAAGCCCAAATCTTTCAAAAATATTTATTACTGATTTTTTTAAATATTTATTTGAAGTTTTCAATTATTTCCTCAAGAATTTTTTTGGTATTGTATTTTTGTTTCCAATTTGGATAGTGCCTTTTGAATTTATTTAAGTTTGAAATGTACCAAATGTGATCACCTACACGTGGTTTTTTTATAAAATTTTTCTTTATTGATATATTGGTCATTTCTTCAACTAGATTTAAAGCTTCAATAATAGAACAGTTTGAATATCTTCCTCCGCCTATATTATAAATTTCTCCTTTTTTTGGCTTTTTATAAAATTCCCAGAAACAATTAACTAAATCATTACTGTGAATATTATCTCTAACTTGTTTACCTTTATATCCAATTAAAGAATATTTTTTTTTACTTAAGGATATTTTTACAAGGTAGGATAAAAATCCATGTAGCTTTGCACCACTATGATTTGGTCCAGTTATACAGCCAGCGCGAAAACATACAGTTTTTAAACCAACATTTTTTCCATATTCTTGGACAATTAAGTCAGCATAAGTTTTAGAAACTCCAAAAAAGCTATGAGTACAGTTGTCAATTGAAAATTGTTCATCAATACCTTTGTAATACTTGTCAGTTTTTTTTATTTCCCAGCGTGTTTTTTTTTCAACAATCTTAAGTTTATTGGGATTGTCACCATAAACTTTATTGGTAGACATAAAAATAAATGGAGCTTGAGGGCAATATTTTTTTGTTAATTCTAGCAAATTTAATGTTCCCGTAGCATTAACGTTGAAATCAATTTTAGGATAGCTTTTTCCATAGTCATGAGAAGGTTGTGCTGCACAATGAATAATTAAAGCAATATTTTTAGAATATCTTTTAAAAACTTTATCTAAACTGTTAAAATTTCTAATATCTATACTAAAATTTTTAAATTTTTTATTTGATTTCAGAAGTTTGTTTTTTAACCATAAAGTTGAACCATCTTTACCAAAAAAAAACTTTCTTAAATTGTTGTCAATGCCAATAACATCAAAACCTTTTTTGCTAAAAAAATTAACAGCTTCGGACCCTACAAGACCCGACGAACCAGTTATAATTACAATAGACATTAAAAGTATTTGTTTAATATTTTTTTATTATTTGATAGCCATATATATGTATCTTTAACGACATCATATATATTTTTTTTTGGTTTCCATTGATAGGTTTTTGACACATGTTTGTTGTCAGTAATATAATACGGAATATCGTAAATAGAAGTTTTAGGTTTTTTTACAATTTTAATTTTATTTTTTGTAATTTTTTCACAAATGACCGTCAATTGTTTTAGAGATGTGTAGCTTTTTTTTGATCCACCGACAGTGAATAGTTTATTATTGATTTTATTAAACTTTTTGATTTGCGTTAAAATTAAATTACAGAGATCATGTATGTGCAAGACATCCCTAATTTGATTTCCGTAACCTCCATATCCTATATATTTTAAACTTTTTTTATTTAAATGTTTCCATATCCATAAACTTACAAAGCCCTGATCTTGTTTTCCAAATTGAAGTGGACCAGAAATAACACCACATCTATTAATTAAATATTTAGTACCAAACGCATAAGAAAATTCTTCGATAAACATTTCAGATGCAAGCTTAGTTAATCCATAAATTGACTTAGCTCCCTGCATATTTTCGAATTCATTAATTTTTTTATTAACGGGAAGATTTTTACTTAAATTTTTATTTTTAATTAATTTATTAAGAGGAATAATTGGATTTACCCTACTTGAAGATAAAAATATAATTTTAGAATTATCTTTCTTTGATTTTTTTAAAATATTAATAGTTCCTAATAAATTTGTGTTAATCACTTTATCAATTTTTTTTCGTGAAACTTCAATAGCTGCTTCAGCACAGCAATCTATTATTAAATCATATTTTGGAAGCTTTTTAATTTTACTGTACTTAGAAATATCTAAATTATAATTTTTAATATTGTTCTTTTTTAATAAGTTTAAATTATATTTAGAACCATTTCTTGAGAGGTTGTCTAAACTTTGGATTTTATATTTTTTTTTTGACAGAAAGAGCGCTATATTGGTCCCAACAAAACCACATCCACCAGTAATTAAAATTTTCATTTTTTATGTTTTAATAAAATTTTTTCCAACAAACAATAAAACAATGTAAATAAATACATTGAACTAAGTTCTTTTATTTTAAATTTAGATTTTCCTCTACTTCTATCTTTCCAATTTATTGAAGTTATTGAATAATTATATTTTCGAATAATAATTTTTAAGGGAAGCTCAAGAAAAACATTAAAATTTTCGGACACAATAGGTAGCAGTTTTAATAATGTTTTTCTTTTATAAATTTTAAATGCATTGGTAAAATCATTATATTTGGACCATAAAATTATTCTAATAAAGTTGTTAAAAACTCTGTTAAGAATAAATTTTATTTTTGGATAGTTCTTTATTTTTGAATTCTTTGAAAATCTAGTACCGAAAACTGCATCTAATTTGTCATTATGAATAATTTTATAATATTTTTTTAAATCATTTATATCGTCTGACATATCTGACATAAAAATACATATATATTCTTTTGTAGATTTAATTACACCTAACTCAATTGCAGATCCAAGACCTTTTTTTTTATTATTATACAATTTAATAAATTTATTTTTTTTTAAGAATTTCTGTATGATTTTTTCACTTCCATCGGTGCTAAAATCATTAATTAAGATTGCCTCAAAATTTTTAAATATTTTTTTAAATTTAGTTATTTTTTTTAGTGTATATTGAATTTGATTTATTTCATTATAAACTGGTATTATTAATGATAGACTCATAAATAGTTTTAAACATAGTTGATATGAAAAATCAAAAAAAAATATTAATTGAAGCTTTTATATTATCCCTATCAGTATTGATCTCTTCGTATATTTGGAAATATATTTCAATCAACTATATTGAAACTGACATTATAGGCAACTATTCAAAAAATAACTATAATCAAAATAACGATTTATTGAGATATCTTTTTTTTATTATTTTTCCTTTAATCGTTTTTCTCACTATTAGATTTTTAGATGATAAAAATTTAGGTAGAAATTTTTTATATAATTTAAAAAAAATCAAAGAAGCAAATAATAAAGATTTTTATTTAAATTTTTTATTAGCAATTTTTATTTTTTTTATTTTTTTAGAGTTTTTTTCTATAAATTTTGTTTCGACATCTGTTGATGTTTATCATGATGGACAAAGAATGAGTTCAGCTTTTAGAAGTTATCTAGATAACTCGCTATGGTCGAAATCTTTTGTTATTACAGGAATTTTCCATGAAACATTAGCTACAAAATTTTCATGGATTTTTTTTAACATTGTTAGTATTGGTTCAGCAAAATTTGCATTAACTTTTCTTATATTAATAAATAAAATATTATTAACTTTTTTTTCCTTTCAAATCTCTAAAAACTCAGATTTAAAAATTATTTCCAGAAGTTTGTTTTTTTTATGTAATTTTTTAATTTTTCAAAGCTTAATAGATTATAAACCAGGAAATGGAGATATTTTAAACTATAGAGATTTATCGACTTTATTATTACTTATTATATTTCCTTACATTATAATAAAAAAAAAAATATCTTACTTATTTATTTTTTTTATTGGTATTTTCAGCCTTCCAGCACTGTTTTGGAGTTTAGACAGAGGAATAATTTATAATATATTAATTTTTCTAATTATTTTTTATTTATTTTTGGTTAATTATATTTCAAGAGCTATTTTACTATTGTCATCAATTTTGCTTTCGTGGTTGATTTTTTCATATATGCTTGGCAGCGAGTTCAATCATTTTCTATCAAATTCTTTAATAATTTTTAGAGAAATTAATTTTATTCATGGCATTATTCACCCAATACCTTTTTCTGGAGAGCAAAATTCTACAAGAGCAACTAAAGTATTATTGACAATAATTTTAAGTATATTTGTTAGTTTGAGTTTATTTTTAAAATCTAACCGTAAATATAATTATTATTTAAAGTCTATTCTGCTTCTAATTTCAGCATGTTGTGTTTTAAGTTATTTAACTGCAATTGGCAGATCTGATGGTCCTCATATAAAAAATGCATTTGTATTTCCTGCCATTTTTTTTGCTATTTTTATATTATTTAATTTTTTTAAATTTTTTGAAAATAAGATTGAAAAAAAATTTTTTTCTTTGAATAAAACTAGGCTGTTGATTTCTTTTTTAATTATTATAGTTTTTTCTTTTAATTTTGAAATTAATATTAAAAATATTTCGAATTTTAAAAATAGACTTCATACATATGTTAATCTTGATGACAGTGAGTTTATAACTGAAGACTATTCTTTATTTATTAGTAAAACTAATCAAATATTTGAAAAAGAAGAATGTGTACAATTATTCACGAATAATGCAATTTTATATTACTTTATTAGAAAAAAAAGTTGCACAAAATATTATTTTGTATGGGCGGTTGGTTCTAAAATGGTTCAAGATGATTTTGTTAAAGAATTAAAAAATACAAAATTTATCATTACTGATAATAATGAATTAGAAAATGATTTTTCACCTTCTTATAGGTTGCCTCATGTTAAAAGATATATAGATAAAAACTATAATGAATTTTTATCATCTTATAAATTTAAAATTTACAAAAAAAAATAATTTTATTTTTAAATTAACCTTTGCCTCGCCAAGGAATAGTTTTATCTATTATTTTTCTTAAAGTAACGTCGAATAAAAGTCCCAACATACCCATTATGAATATAGTTATCCATATAACTTCATACTGGAAGTATTTTTTTGCTACGTTTTCAACAAAACCGATACCAGTTGTTCCAGCTAAAAATTCTGCAGCAACTAGCGTTCCCCAACACATCCCAACAGCAACTCTTATTCCTGTTAGGATTTCAGGTAAAGAGTTAGGAAAAATTACATATCTTAAAATTTGTTTCTTTGAAGCTCCTAGAGAATGAGCTGCATGAATTTTTGATAGTTGAGTGCCTGACGCTCCAGCCCTTGCTGAAATAATCATTATTGATAAGGATACCATAAATAACAAGAATACTTTACCAGTGTTATCGATACCCAATACAGATATAATTAGTGGGGCCCAAGCTAAAGGTGGTACGGGTCTATAAAGTTCAATTAAAGGGTCAAAGAAACCTTTAGCAAATCTATTTAAACCCATAAACAATCCTAAAGGAACTCCGATTAAAATTCCAAAAACTAATCCCAAAAATACTCTTAAAAATGAATCCCAAATATGTCCATAGGGAACAGGGATTTTAAATAATTTAAAATCTCCAGTTACAATCTTAAGAACATT
>MDSV01136012.1_pt1 | contig 10114 bp, 7 predicted proteins | sample 810851 | NCBI WGS metagenome assembly MDSV01 (sample SAMN05326640, study PRJNA326480) | marine metagenome | isolation source: seawater | place: Atlantic Ocean: North East | collected 2012
TAATTTAATTGAAATTAAAAAACCGTAACCAGTTGGTATTTTTTTGATTGAAACAAATCTTTTCCAAGTTTTTATATAAAAAAAACACAATATAGTTGAAAGAATAAAGGAACTTAGGAATATTGTTATTTGCATTTTATTTATAAAACTTTGAGAAATTTATTCACTATTTCCTCTTTGGTAAAATTATTTTTATAAAAATTGTAAGCATTTTGACTCATTGTATCTTTTTCATCATTTGTGAGGTGTACAGATTTTTTATATAAATCAATTACTTTAAATTCTTGAAAATCTTCACAAACAAGTCCACAGAAATTATTTTTGATTAATTCGCTACACGCTCCTTTTGATATGCACAATATAGGCTTTTTCTTCATAAAATAAGTCTGTATTTTGCTCGGTATAATTAAACTTTGTCTTCCTTTAGAATTAAGACTCATAACTAAAAAATCAGTTGTGTTAAAAATTCTATCAAGTGTTTCTCCCTCTATCCATCCATACCATTTTATATTTTTATTTTCATATTTCTTCGATAAATAACTTAACAAATTACCATCTCCACACATATTTAGTTTTGCATTTAAAATATTGGCTTTTAAAAAAGATTGAACTATTAATTCAATATTTTGGGCACTACCAATATTTCCAACATATGAATATTCAATATGATCTTTTAAAACAATTTTTTCTCTTTTATGCTTAAAACTTATTTGTTCTTCCCTAATTGGATTATACAAAGTAACAACTTCTTTGGAATATCTACTTTTCAAATAATTTGATAAAGACTCCGATTCACAAAAAAGAATATCACAAAGTGAAAACATTTTATTTTGAAGAAATAAAATAAAATTACGTATAGTGTTATTTTTTAAACCAATTGTGGTTTCAATTGCTTCGGGCCAAATGTCTTGAATCCATAAAGATGATTTTGATCCAATTAACTTTGAAAATACAAATCCTATATAACCGACAATCACAGGAGAACCACAAAAAGTTAAAACATGATTATATTTTCCTCTATTCAAAATACCAAAATATATAAGATAAATTAATGATGATAATAAAAATGAAAGATAAAAAAAAAAAATTGAAAAAGCTGAATTTGAAAATCTTGGAATAACTGGCACTCTTTTAATCTTTAATTTATTAATATTTTCTGAGTAAGGACCACCAAAGTTATAACCTTCATAATAACCATATTTTCTATAATTAGGTAAACCAGTTATTATGACCACCTCATCAATATTTTCTCTTTCGGAAAGTTCTTTTGCAAAAGTATTTATTGGAAATGGTTCTGGATAAAAATAAGGTGTATAAATTATTATTTTATTTTTTTGCATAAATATAAAATTTTATCAAATATTAATTACTTTTTAATCAATTTTGTAATTTCAAATTTAATTTTTTTTTCAGACCATTGATGGATATTTTTGAGAAGAATATTGATTTTTTTAATTATAAATCGATCATCCAGATCTTCATCACACAACAATATTTTTCTATAAATGGTTTTTAAAAATTTTTTGTTATAACTTAACTTTTCATGAAGTTTTTCACCTTTTGATAGTCCTATAAATTTAATTGGGATATCACCAGATGGATTAGATTTATTTTTTATTGTAAGTCCATTCATTCTTATCATGAGCTTTGCTATTTCATTAATATTTTTAGGCTCACCCATGTCCAAAATATAAATTTTTGAATTAACGCCTATTTCAGATACTTTAATTATTAAATCAGCAGCTTCTTTTATACTCATTAAATATCTTGTGGCTCTTATATTGGTTACAGTTAAAGGTTGTCTTAAATTAATTAGATTTTGAAAATATGGTAAAACAGAACCTTTACTACCGGCAACATTTCCAAATCTAACTATCAGATTTTTTTGTAACTTGTTTTTATATGAAAATGTTTGATAAATTTTTTCACAAATGTTTTTGCTTATTCCCATTAAATTTTTTGGATTTACAGCTTTGTCAGTACTTACAAGAAGATTAATTTTTACATTATATTTTTCACACAATTTACAAACATTTAAAGCAACCTTTATATTATTATAAATCGAAAAGTTTGAATTTTCTTCAACTATATCTACATGTTTATATGCAGCAGCATTAAAAACTACATCGGGAACATTTTTATTAAAAAGATTTTCTAAATAATATTCATATTTAGCATCTATTAATTTAATAGAAATATTTTTTTTATTTTTATATTTTTTTTTAAGGTTAAAAATTTCAAATTCATCTTTATCAATTACAATAATTTTTTTTGGTTTATATTTAAGACATCCTTCTAAAAGTTGGGAGCCTATGCTGCCAGCTCCTCCTAATATAAAGATAATTTTATTTGAAAGAATACTTCTAATTCTTTTTTTACTTATTGACTTTGAATGGTCAAAACTTAATATATCATCTATCTTTGGCTGAAATAATTCATTTTTTGTTTCTAAGTTATTATCATTATAAATTTCATTAAGAAATAAAACTCGACAATTTAATTCAGCAAATTTTTTGTAATATTTGATTTTATTTTCGTAACTATTATTTTTTGAAATTATAATATCTGTTATTTTTCTTTTTTTAAGAAATTCCAAAATATCATTTTTTTGAACTTTTGTAATATTAGAAATTGATAAATTTTTTATTTTTTTTCTATTTTCATATACTCCAACTATAGAGAAAGATGATCTATTGTAATTTTCAAGATATTTTGAAGTTAAATTATTAAAATCATATAAAAATATTTTTGAATTACTATGCTTTAACTTCTCTCTTAAATAATAATATAAATTATAAACCAATGAATTTTTAAATAATGATATTAAGAAAAAAACTCCACAATATGTTAATAAAATTGATCCAGGTATAAAAAAGGTTTTTAGCAAAGAGTATTTTAAAGTTAATAAAAGTATTAAAAGAAAAAAGAAATTTCTTAATAAATAATTAATTGAAGAAATGTTAAAATTTCTTGAAAATTGAAAGTATGATTTTGTTATAATTTGTATAAAAATAAAAACAAGAAATACGACAATATAAAGAATTATATCTATACTTAATGGATTATAAAACTTTTCTAATCTTATAGAAAAAGATGCCCACAGCGAAAATGAGGATAAAATCGCATCTAAAAATATAAAAACTTTAATTTTATTAGTTCTGTTGAGAAAAAAAATTTTTTTTAAAAAAAAATCCATTAAAATTACTTTTTCCAGGTATTTCTATTTACATATTCAATATAACTAAAAATAATTTTTGAAACTTGTTCTGAAACTTTATTATTCCCATAATCGATGATTTTATTTGGATTATTATTTATTTTTTTTGATATCACAGTTTGCTCAACTGCTGAATATACTTTTTCTTTATTTAGCCCGGACATAATCAAAACTCCAGCATCCATTCCTTCTGGGCGCTCATGAGAATTTCGAATTGTAATTGCGGGGAAATTTAAGATTGAAGACTCTTCGGTTATTGTTCCACTATCAGAAATAGTACAGTATGCATTTCTTTGTAAATTAATATAATCAAAAAAGCTAAATGGCTTATGAAATTTGATCCTTTTGTCAAACTTAACTTTCCTTAATTTTTTAATTTGTTTTTTTGTACGAGGATGAGTGGAAACATAAATATCCATTTTTTTTCTCTTTGCTAGATAATTTAGTGTATCTGCTATTTTTTTTAAATTTACTAAATTATCAATATTTTCTTCTCTATGAAAACTAAAGATAATATATTTTTTTTTATTTATTTTTAATTTATCTAAAATAATATTTTTTTTATCAATTTTATTATCAGAAAAAACTTCAGGTAAAAAACTTCCAGTTTTAAAAACTGTTTCTGGTCTTATACCTTCATGAAGCAAATATCTTCTAGCATGCTCAGTAAGTACAAAATTCACATCACTTATATGATCTACTATCTTTCTATTTATTTCCTCTGGGACATTTTGATCGAAAGATCTATTGCCTGCTTCAAAGTGAAAGATTGGAATTTTTAAACGTTTAGCTGAAATAACAGAAAGACATGAGTTAGTATCTCCATATACTACTACAGCATCAGGTTTTTCAATCAAAAATACTTTTTCAGATTTTGAAATTACATTAGATATTGTTTGAGTAGATGACGAACCAGCTGCATTTAAAAAATACTTTGGTTTTTTTAAATTAAATTCTTTAAAAAAAATTTCATTTAATGTGTAATCATAATTTTGCCCAGTATGTACTAATATGTGACTGAAATATTTATCAAATTTTTTTATAACTGAAGATAACTTAATAATTTCTGGCCTAGTTCCAACAACTGTTAATATTTTATATATTTTTTTCATTAAATTTTTATTTCTATTTAGAGCCAGTTTTAGCTAATGGTAAATAAAAAGTCATCTAAATATTAATTTAATATTATATACCTAGAGTAAATTTGCATGATACTTTAACTTTTTTCTTATATTAAATTATAATGTTTTTTTAAAAGTTTTAAGATTATATTGTATAAAATCATATCTTTATGAATAAAATGTTTAAAAATCTTGGTAAATTAAAGTACGTATCTAACAAATCCTTTAAAAATATAGAAATTAAAGATTTAGTAAATGGAATAAACTCTTTAGATAGTCATATTATTTATAAAAAAGAAAATTATTTTAAAGTTTATGATAGAAAATGTGACCATGCGGGTGGAAAAATAATTAGCAAAGAACAAAAACAAATTTGTCCAATTCACAATTGGGAATTTAATCCAGTAAAAGGGGAGTATTCAAATTCAATAAAAAAAAAAGAATGTAAATACTCAATTAAAAATAATAAAATTAAGGTAGTTGAAGAAAATTTAATACCAAAAATAATAAATATAAAAACTAAATTATCATATGAGATTAATATAAGATTTTTTAATCATGCTTTCTTATTAATATCTAGTAAAAAATATTCTTTTGCTACAGACCCTTGGGCATTTGGCCCAGCATTTAATACAGGTTGGTGGTTAAAGCAGAAAACTAAAGATGATTGGATCGAAAAACTGAACCAAGTAGATTTTATATATATTAGTCACAATCATCCAGATCATCTGCATCCACTAACTTTATCAAAAATTAACAAAAATATACCAATAATTGTTCCTAGTTTTATTTCTGATTCTACGGGAATATATTGTGAAAGCTTAGGATTTAAAAAAATCTTTAGATTGCAATTTGAAAATCAATATCAATTATTTGATACAAGTTTAGTTCTGAGTATACTTAAATCTGGTGACTTTAGAGAGGATAGTGGTTTATATTTTTCTGACAATAAATTTAGTTTTTTATCAGATGTAGATACAAATATTTTAAATTTTGAAAGATTCCCAAAAGTAGATTTATATGCTTCTTCATTTGCTGGTGGTGCATCAGGTTATCCAATGATGTTTGAAAATTATGATGAGGATCAAAAAAGAAAAATTGCGATAAAACAAAAACTTTTTTTAAAACAAAAAAAAATTAGTTTTTTAAAAAAAATAAGACCAAAATTTTTTTTACCATATGCTGGTTTTTTTGAAACAAAATTAAAAAGAGATAAAAATATTAATAAAATTAACCAAAAAAATTTGGTTAATGATTACGAATATTACTGTAATAATAATAGTATTAAATTGCTCAATGTTGAAAAAAACGATGAGTTTATTTTTAAAGATCAAAAATTAATCAAAAAAAGAAAAATAGCAAAAAATAATTACAAAGATATTGATGAAAAAAAATACTTAAATTTCTTTAAAAAAGAATATAGTAATTATGATGAAGTATATATAAAGAATTACTTTATAAAATCAGGATATAAGGATAATCTAATTTTACTACTTCAAATCACAAATGATAATTTTCAAAAAATTGAAAAAAATTATGTTATTGATTTTTCTAAAAATAATATAAATTTTAAAAAAAAGAGAAAATTAAGTAATGTATTTTTTAAAAAAAAAGATAAAAGAATTCTTTCAATTAAAGTAAGAAAAGAAAGTTTTCTTAATACTATCTATAACAAGTTGCCCTGGGAAGATTTATCTATTGGTTTTCAGTGTAAAATTTACAGAACTCCTAACGAATATAATTCAAATTTCTGGTTTTATTTTACTAACATCTATATTACTGATAAAAATGTGAGGGTTAACAGTAAATGTAATTCATGTTCCGAGATTAACCAGTATATTGACAATCAAATTCATACAAAGAATAATCTAAAATCTTTTTAATAAATTATCCATTCAATGAAAGAATTATTATTTATAACCGAAGGCGCTGTTAATAAAAGATTACTTGATGCTTTGAGTATAAGTTTTTCAAAATATCCAAAAGAAAAGATTCAATTTATATCAATAGATAATTTTATAAATAATGGATTATTTAATAATGAACAAGAAAGTTTAAAAAACTATAAAATATACAAACTAGGAGATAAAATAAGTATTTTAAATTTTTTGGAAAAAATTAATAAAAATTCGTTTGTTATAATTAATTATGAAGTAAATATAAAAAATAATTTTATTACTGATTATTTAAAAAGTAAAAAAATTAAACATGGTTATGTCTCACAACAATTTTCTCCTTTAGAAAAAAAAAAGATAACAGAAATATTTTATCTTGCCACAAAATATCCTATTCAAACAATTAAAAATATTCATAAAAGAATACTAAATTTCTTTCTAAATAGAAAAGTTTCTTTTAACCCTGATATAATTTTTTGCTCAGGTAAAAGAAGTTATGATTATTATAAAAGTAAAATCATAAAATCAAAATTAATTAAAGTTTCTCATCATGATTATGTTAAATTTTTAAATTCAAAAAAAAAAGAAACTGTTGAGAAGAAAGATAAGTATGCTGTTCTAATTAAAGATATTTGGCCTGAAGTACACCCAGATACTGAAAAACATTATATTTATCCAAGAGAAAAAATTTCAAAAGCAAATGAATTTAATAATATATTAAATGATTTTTTAAACGATTTTGCAAAAATTTCAGGTTATAAAATTAAAATTGCCTTACATCCAAGATCAAATATAGATAATTTTTTTGATAACAATTTTCAATATTATAAAAATGAAACTTCAGAACTAATATTAAATTCATCTTTTGTAATTACAGGTTCATCTAATGCTCTTAATTTAGCTGTTTTGAGTAAAAAGCCAATTTTATTTTATAGTTATTCTGGTTATACTTACAATCATAAGAAAAATATTATCTCAAGATCAAATTTTTTTTCGAAAAATTTATTGTTAATAGACAAAAAAAAATTTACAAAAACTCAACTTTATGAAAATGAAAAAATAAATGAAGAGCTTTATAATAACTATATAAACGAATTTATAGTAGAAACTGATTGTGAATTTTTTAAGCAGAAAAAGTTTTTTGATTTTTATTATGAAAATATTTAATAAATTATTTTAAATATTATTTTTTTTTAATTTAACAAACTTTATTAAAAATAAGAGTAAAGTTATAATCATAAACACTTTTCTTTTATTACCATTTTGAGAATTGATTTCATAAAAAATAAGTTTTCTTAAAAATTTAAAATCAATAAGATTTGTAGAAATTAAATTTTTATTTGAAAAAATATTTTTTAAAATTACACTAAATTTACGATTTGTTTTCAAATCGTTTCCAATATCAGAATCAAAAGTATGAAATTTTTTAAATTTAGGAATTTTTATTAAATCTTCGGGTCTTGGAATTTTAGCTACATCTAAATTAATTATTTTTAAAATATTTTTTCTAAAGTGATCTCCTATTCTCAAATGAGTAGGAATTGTTGAACAAAAATCTAGAAAACTTTTGTCATAAGTTGGTATTAACATATTAGTAATTGGAATATAAACAGATAAGGATGGGTTGTGCCATCTCTTAATTCTTATATCAAAAGTCAGAGCATCATTTAAATCAATAAAATTAGTTTTATTATCAATTTTTTTTATTCTAGTTAATAAATTATTCTTAATTTGTTTTTTGTAATTTAAACTCTTTTTTTTAAAAATTTTGCTTATTTCGCTACTATCAAATAACATATTTCTTTTAATATACCATTTTATAAAATTGTTTTTTTTCCGAATTTTATAAAGATCCTTGCTTGAAAAACTTGAAGATATTAAAACGTCTAGGGCATTTCCTTGTAAAAAATATCTAGATTTATAATCACTAAATAATTTTTTATATATTTCTTCTTTTATACCATTTTTGAAAATATTACTATAGTTCCCATATTCAAGTATCTTGCTTATATCTTTATAATATTTATTTCTTGTTATTAAAATATTTTTATGACTAACATTTAAAGTTTTAGAAACTTTTTTTGCAACTATTTTTTCTAAAGAAAGATTATCTCCAGTTGTTATTGCTATAATTTTTTTTTTTATTTCTTTATCAATTAAACTAAGAATTATTCTAGAATCATAACCTCCCGATAATCCAAATATTATTTTAGTATTTGTTTTTTTAACTCTGAGATTTATTGAATCTTTTAAAACTTTTAAAAAGTTTAAATATATATTTTCTTTATTTTTTTTTTTCTTGTAGGAAAAAGGTTTTACCTCTTTAATCTTTATTTGTTGGTTATAAATAAACAAAGATGTACCGGGGTGTAATATGCTTATATTATTTATAAAAGATTGCTTATTTAGGTTTCGTCCATTTAAGTATAGCCATTCTGAAATTTTTTCTAAGTTTAAGCTTGAATTACTATCTATTAATTTGAATATATCTAATGTGAGGTATAAGTATTTATTGTCTTTTTTAAAAAAAATTTGATAGTACGAAGTAGAACTATTACCAAATAATATTTTATTATTTTTTTTATTTACATATATAAAAAAAAATTCACCATTTCTTGAAGAAATCTTATTTAAATTTTTAAATAAATTAAAATTATTTATTTTCTCATAAAAATTTCCAAAAATTAAAATTTTATGATTATTAAACAAGATCTTTTTTCTTTTAATTTTTAAGTTATTCTTAATTTTAAAATTTAAGCTATTTAAATCAATTTTAATTTCCATAATTATAAAATGACTTGCTAATTCTAATTACATAACTTTTTATTATAATATTGGAAGTTATTGACAAATCTCTAATTGGTTTTTTGTAAGATTTAATCACTTGATTTAACATAAAAGTATTATTTTTGACATAAATAACTTTTGTTAATTTATTAATATTTACTTTTATTCTTATGGGTAGTGAATTATCGAATATGAGTTTAAAATCTAAAATATTAAATATAAAATTTTTTATATTTATTTTAAACTTATTATTTATAAAAGCTAAATCTATATTTTTAAAATTAACTACTTTATTTGAATTTATAAGTTCATTACTGATGATTCCACTACCGTTATTAATAATTTTTTTTGATATTAAATTTTTGAAATTATTTTTTTTGGATTTAAAAAAATAAAAATCTTTTATTTTAAGTTTTTCTCTAAGTTTTTTTTTATATTTATAGTCATTTTTTCTAAGTTCCATGTATGTAATTTTTTTAAATAGACTAAAATATTTTTTTCTTGGATTTAAAAAAGAAATTTTATTTTTATAAAAAAAATAATTTTTTTTATTTAAATTTTTGAATTTATTTAAAGATATTTTTTTATTTGATAGAACTTTTTTATTTTGAGTTAATCTAATTATTATTTCTTTATAAGATAATAATTCTTGTTTTTCCCCATAAAAGTAAAGCCCTAGAGTTGGGTCGATAAATATTTTTTTATTATTTATCAATACTTCTAGAGCTAAATGTGTCAAACCACTTAAATTATTCATATGCAAAATTTTAGTTTTAATTTTAAACAGAGAAAAAATATATTTTGCAAAAAAATTAATTTCGTGACAAGACCCATAGAAATAATTGTTTACAAAATTAAACATATTGAGTGTTTCTTTTGCACTAACTAAATTATCTCTATAATTATATGGTGGGTAGCTATAAACATAGTTGTCACAATATTTTAAAGTTTTCATTACTATTTTTTTTTTTGTATTAGCTAAAAAAACATTCTTTAGCTGTTTTTGATTATTTATTATCTTTAAAACTTTAATAATATTTTTTTTTTTAGAATTCATAAATTTATTTACTCACTACTATGTTTGTAATTTTTCA
>MDSV01217967.1_pt1 | contig 10114 bp, 9 predicted proteins | sample 810851 | NCBI WGS metagenome assembly MDSV01 (sample SAMN05326640, study PRJNA326480) | marine metagenome | isolation source: seawater | place: Atlantic Ocean: North East | collected 2012
ATCCCATTTCGAACTCGAACGTTAAGGGCTCCAGCGCCGATGGTACTTTGTCTTAAGGCATGGGAGAGTAGGACATTGCCAGGTCTACTAAACGTGAATCACTTCACTCACTCATAAAATTTCAAATCTTTATCTACTGTCAATATTGCTTAACTATCAATAACTTTTGATTTTTTATTCTCTCATTTTTTTAATAATCTTTAAAATAAATGGAGGAATAATTTTTTTAATTAATTTCTTAAATATTTGAAAATGCCTCTTTAAAATGGATATTTAATTTTAAAAGAAGTCTTAAAAATAATTTGAAATTAAAAGTTTTTTATTATACTAGTTTCAAATATCTGTTGGATTATGGAAAATCATTTAAATGAGGATGAAGTAAATTTTTAATATTAACTTTTCAATCCAAATCTTCTGCTTTTACTCCTATTAATAAATTTATCAAATTTTTCATAAACTTTTATTAGGTTTTTAATACTATTAGGTATAATCGCTTGATTAAAGAAAAAAGCATTGAAAGGAAAAAAAGATATCTTTCCAATATCTTTGCTTGAAATTATTCTCTCAACTCCATGATTTAAGGCCCCATTAAAAAAAATAATTGAACCTCTTTTTGATAAATCGTCCAAATTTATCTTCTCTCCTTCTTTATTGATTAAATAGGTTCCCCCTTCTTCATAATGTTCACCTTTATATGTTAAGTTAAATATCATCCAGAGCAACAAATCACTATCAAAGACATCTTTGTGTTCTGCTAGTATGCCCTTTGAAGGTGGATAATAATTCACTGATAGTGTTAATGCACTTTTCTTCTTAGAGTAGATAAGGCCTTCATTTTCATCTCTATTCAAGCATAAATTTTGATATTTATGCATTTCCGTAACAATGGAACGAGTTGTTTCATGCATTTCATTCCATAAAAATTCTTGTCTTTTTAATCTAAAATCAGTCTCCTTGTTTGAAGTTGCAAAAAAATTTTCTTCACCAAGTCTGAATAGAAAAGACCTGTAATACTTATGTATTTTTTCTGATTGAAGATTTAGAAATTGATTTATCCAATAATCTTCGAGCTCTCTAGATATACCTTCCTCTATAGCATCATTACAAATTAGAAAGCCTTTTTTTTTAACGATATCCACAACTTCATTTGGTGGAGGCAATTTATTATGTAACAAGATAGTCATATGCTCATAAGTTTATAATAAATGTTTATATATTTGTATATAACATAATGATTATCTCTTTTTATTTAATATTACCTATAAATATATTCTCAATTTTGTTACTACATTATGAATAATTTTCAGAGATGCGTTTATTGTTTAGTAGATAATAAGGTTTGGAGCAGGAAAAATATTTATATATAAAGGGGAAAAAAAACTTTACTGTTAAGCTATCCTAATTATAAAAATCAAATTAATTACTTAAATAACCGATCTAACTTTCTACTTTTATAATACAAAATTAAATTAATAATTGAATTAATTATTATTACCATAATTAAAGCACTTGTGTTTAGAATTCTAAATCCTAAGCCTACTATTATCATGTCAATATAATTTTCTGTTATAAAAGATGCTGAAATTGATAATGCCAATTCAAAAAAGCCTATCACATTAATCATTGAAAGTACTGATACCAAAATAGAACTTATGTATATAAAACTTGAACTAAAAAAATCTAAATCATATCCAAAAATATCAAGAGCTTTATAAAAAGCAAAACATTGTAAAATTGACAGTATTATAAAACCTATAAATATATATAAAAAATTTAATTTATAATCCAAAATTATTTTTTTTATACTCTGTAATTCTAAATATAAACTATTAATTCTTTTTATCTTAAGTAAGTTCTTTATTAAAAAAGAATAAATATTATTTTTGTTATAGTATAAAAAAAATATTAAGGTACATAAAATTACAGAGAAAAAAATTAAATTTGTCATATTGATAATTATTATTTGAATAAAACCAAATAAAATTGCTAACATACTAAAAGATAATATAGAGCTTAATGAAGATATGCTTTGACTCACAGAGTACTCTGCGAGACTAATATTGGAGTTAATTTTGAATTTATAATATTTATAGATTAGGCCTATGCCAGGAATTAACATATTTACTAATCCACCTTGTAGAAAGGTATTTGTTATTTCAAGGAAATGACCTTTCTTTTTTGCAATAATATTTACAATAAAAAAAAATAAACAAGATATGAAGAACTTTAAAAAAAATATAAGTATAAATAGGCTTACAATGTTAGATGATAGTAAGAAATTTATCTTAGAAAACTCTAATTGATTAGTAATAAAAAAAACAGATACAATCACTATAACCGATATCTGAAAAATAATATTTAGGTAAAGTTTCTTTTTATTCATAAAATGTTAAATGTGATTATATTCATACATATATGGAAATGAAAAATAAGAAAGTTCTAATTATTCATTGTGGATACCCTAAAGCTGGATCATCCTTTATAATTGATAATATGATTAACATATCAATAGACAATAATGTAATTAGTGTAAGTAATGAGGCAAATCTACTAAATTGTTTTAAACTGATTAAAAACTTATCAAACGAAGATTTTAATAAAAAGAATATCTTTTTAGCTAATTTAATTTCTTCATATATAAAAACAGATTTTAATTTATTTGGATATGAAGGAATTCTTAATATAAACGATGAGTATAATAATAAAATTCGTTTTTTTAATAGAATAAAAAAAATTGCAAAAGATATTAATGTCGAATTAAAGATATCTATTTTTTTAAGAAATCAAATAGATTTAATTACATCATCATATAAAGAAAATTATCTACGTATTATTTTCAAAAATTTCAAGTTCATTTCTTTTAGAAAATACATTTACTCAATTATAAACAGATCAAACATTAATTTATTCAAAAATTTGGATTTTGAAGATAATTTAAGAAGAGTTTATCAGCTTTTTCCAAAAGAAAATATATATATAGGTACCTTAGAAGAATTATCGATTAATTCAGATAAGATATTTCAAGAATTATTGGAATTTTGTAATTTTACAGAATACGATTTAAATTGCATTTCATTAAAGCCAATCAATAGTTCGTCTAATAAAGAAATATTAAAATTAATAAAGGTAAGAATATATGATTATTTATTTATGAAAAAATATTTTACATTAAGTACAGTTTTAAATTCAATAGAATTATTATTAAGGCAAATATTTTTACAAAGCTTGCTGAATAAGTTTGTAACAATAAGAAAGTCAGAGCAAAGAGAGATTTATAATTTATATCATTTATCTAATCAAAAACTTATGAGACGATTTACTATGAAAACAGAAAATATGGAAAAAAAATATTTTTATAACGATTAATATATGTGTAAATTATTATCTAATAAAACGTAAATTAAATGACCTGGACAATTTTTGATAAAAATGATGATGAATGGCATAAAAGGTTTCTGGAAATGGGAGCGCACTATAGACAAAGCTATGGATGGGGAAACTATAAATCATTAATGGGATGGAAGGTCTTAAGATTAAGAAAAATCACTAAAAATAAAAAACCAATTTTCGTTCAACTTACTTATAAAAAGTTTTTATTTTTTTCAGCTATCTATATTCCTGGAGATATAATTGGTGATATCAAGTATTTAGACGAAGAATTTAAAAAAAGTCTGAGGCTTTTGACTAAATCTTATTTTATTTATGTAAGAATGGACACAAATAGCTCAAATATTGAAATTGTTAATGAATCTTTAATTAAAAATAAATGGTACAAACCAATTCATAGGGAGCATGTTTCAAGATCAATAAGTTTAAATATAGACAAAAGTGATGATGAAATAATTAAGGGCGCATCAGATAATTGGAGAAAAAGTTACAAAAAATCATTAAAATTTTACACTAGTAAAAAATTTAACATCAAATTCTCATCGCAACCAAACTCAAGTGATTTAGTGAAAATTAGCAATGAAATGAATAGAAGTAAAAAAATTTTTAGTGATCATATTGAAAGAGAATTTGATAACTTATATGATACTTTACCTAATAATATTTTGTTTGGTGTAATATATGATCAAAATAATAAACCTATTTCTTATCGAGCTTTCATCTATTTCAATAATAAAGGATGGGACTTAGGAGCCGCAACATCACCAGAAGGCAGAGATTTACTAGCTAGCTATTTCCTAACTATTGAGCTATTAAAAAAAGCACGTGATCTTGGAATAGTAAATTATAATTTTGGAGGTATAAATAAAAAAAATAAACCTGGTGTTTATTTTTTTAAAAAAGGTATTGCAAATTACGAATATGATTATTCTGGAGAATGGGAATGGAGCAATATATTTTTCCTACGATATTTTATAAATTTTTTAATTTCCATAATAATGTCTAATTCAGTAAGAAAAATATTTCCGATAATAAAAAAATTAAGATTCTAAAAATTTAAATTTTAATCCTTATATACTTTTAGCCATTTTATCTCATATAGAACAATTTTTATCAGTTCAACTTTGAAAGAAATACTCGGGAATTTATCTTATAGATTACTTGAAAGATCTAAAAAAATCTAATTTCCTCTTAATTCGTAATTATAGTTGTGAAATTATAATTTTTTCAATATAAATTTTAAAAAATGCAGAATATTTTGATAACAGGTGGAACACGAGGGCTTGGGCTTAACCATGCATTATATCTGTCAAATGAAAAAAATAATATTATTTTAGTTGATATAAGTGATAAGGCTTGCGGTGTTTATGGTGAAATGTCATCAGTAAAAAATTTATTATCTCTTTTGAATAAAAATAATACTAATAATTCATTTTATAAATGTGACCTTACAGACTTAGATCAAGCAACTAAAGTATTTAAAAAAATTTTTAGAGATTTTAAAGTAATTGATGGGTTTGTTTTTAATGCTGGTGGAGATATAGCTGGAAAGAGTTCCAATGCAGATGGAGCTAAACCAAAGAATAACGATTTAGAGATTTCTTCAAAAGACAATCAGATTATTATGGACAGAAATTACCTGACTTGTTTTAATTCATTGAAAGCTAGTGTGCCATTTTTAAAGAAACAAAAATATGGATCAATTGTCACTACTTCTTCTGTGACAGCTAACCAAGGTGTTGAAAAAGAACTTTCTTATTCTGTTGCTAAATCAGCTGTTACGCAAATAACTCGTTCAACAGCATTAATTTTGAGAGACTATAATGTTAATGTAAATTCTATTGCGCCTGGAGCAACTTTGACTGGAAGGTTCAAATCAACGATTAAGAATAGAAGTAAGAAAGATCGTGAAAAGTTTTTTTCTAAATCTTCATCATCTTTACTAAGACCTGCTAAAATGGACAATATCTCAAGTGTAGTATCTTTCTTATTGTCTGAAAAAGCATCATACATTAGTGGTCAAGTAATAAGAATTGATGGAGGTCAATCCCCTTACCCGATTTAATGAACTTTAGTAAAAAAATAACATTAATTGCTGGAGGTAACTCAGGTATAGGTTTTGGAATAGCGGAAGCCTTCTTAAAACACGGATCTAAAGTAATTATATTGGGCAGAACTGACAAAAAAAACTCTCTAGCAGTTAAATCACTTAGCAAGAAATCAAATATCGATGATATTATTAGTTACAATTGTGATCTCGCATCAGAAAGCAGTTTACTCAAGGTATTAAAAAAAATTAATAAAGGTCACGGAAAGATTAGTTATTTTATAAATTGTGTAGGAATGTTGAGCACTAAACTAATTAAGAAGATAGATAAAAAACATATATATAATCTGCATGATAACAATTTTTTACCTATTGTTTTTGGTTGCAAAATAGTTCCAAAGTTTATGAAAAAAGGTGTTATAGTGAATTTTAGCTCATTTGCAGCTGAGATGCCTTTCGAATCAGGTTCTATTTATGGAGCTTACAAATCTGCTGCAATAAATTTCACAAAATCAGCAGCGGCTGAGCTTATAAAAAAAAATATTAGAGTGAATATAATTTCACCAGGCTTAATAGATACTCCAATGAATACAAGAAGAATCAGAAATAATAAAACTACCTTATTTAAATCAATAGCTATGAATAAAGCTGGTAAACCATCAGATATTTCAGGAGTAGCTCTTTTTTTATGTTCAGATTATGCTTCATATATTACTGGTGAAAATATAGTAGTTTCGGGAGGCAAGTATTTAATTCAATCGTGAAAGAATTTAAATTCATATTACAATATCCAACTCCATTAGAGGATGAGGATCTTAAAGACCTAAATGAAATTGCAAGATCAGGTAATTTTTCTAGATATTCTAGCAATTATGTAATTGAACTTGAAAAAGATTTAGCAAATTATTATGAAACTAAACATGCAATAACTTGCACCTCTGGAACCGCTGCTCTTCATGGAGCACTAGTCGCGCTAGACTTTGAATATGGTTCAGAAATAATAATGACACCTGTTGCTGATATTGGGGTGGTTCTTCCAGTAATTTATGAAAATCTTGTACCTGTTTTCGCGGACTTAGATCCTCGTACATTTAATATAAGTTTAGAGTCTATAAAATCAAAATATACCAAAAATACAAAAGCAGTCATTGCAGTTCACCTAGCCGGTAGTCCGGCCGATTTAGATTCAATTTCTAAATTTTGCCAAGAAAAAAATATAGTTTTATTAGAAGATTTTTCCCAAGCTCACGGTGCAACATTAAATGGAAGGAAAGTAGGAAGTTTTGGAGATATTTCTTATGGTAGCTTTCAGCAAAGTAAGCAAATAACTTGTGGTGAAGGAGGAGTTATTGTTACTAATTCAGATGAATTGAAGAGAAGATCATTTATAGGAGTTGATAAAGGATGGCAAAGACACCTTCCTCTAGAAGAAAGATTTTACGAGTTTCTTGCTCCAAATGTTAGATTCAATTCAGTTCAAGCGGCAATATTAAAGCCTCAGATTTCCAAATTAGATTTACTTATTAAAGAAAAAATAAAGAGGGCTCTAATATTAGATGAAATTTTCTCTAAATATAAAGAAGTAATCTCATTTCAGGCTAAAGTTGATGGAGCAATCAGTTCTTACTATTCTTATCCTCTTTATCTGAACAGTAAAAAAGATAGAGATAATTTATTGAAAAAATTAAAATCAGATTATTCATTGGTTTGTGCCTATGGCTATGCAAATCCAACAACTTTATATCAGTGTGTTAATGCGTTAATAAATCCAAAAAAATATGGAAAAGGATTTGCTTATTCTTCGAAGAGCTATCCTTTGGGTACGAGTCCAATAGCTGAAGATCTATTATCAAGATCTTTTCTAATTCCATTCAATGAAAACTATAGTATCCCTGAGACAGAGGAAATTGGATATAGAGTTATTAATGCTTCAAAAGATTTAGGCTTAATATGAAAGCTGTAGGAATTGTACCTGCTAGATTGGAATCTCAAAGGCTTCCAGGAAAAGCATTGATTGATATATGTGGGTTACCCATGGTTGTTCATACCTGTAAACGAGCATTAAAAGCAGAAACTCTTAGTGATGTTTTTCTTGCAACAGACAGTGAAGAAATAAAAAAAATAGCTGAAAAATTTGATATTAAAGTCATCATGACCTCAAAAAAACATAAAAATAGTTCTGAAAGAGCTGCTGAAGCTGCTAAAAGTTTAGACGCTGATATAATTGTCAATATTCAGGGTGATGAGCCCTTGTTATATCCAAAACATATAGATTTAATTACAAAACCTATCTTGATGGATGAAAAAATTGATGTATGCATGGGCGTAAGTAAATTTTATAAAAAAAATAGTTTTAGTGATTTGAAAGCGGTTCTAGATTCATCTAACAATATTATATATTCGTCCCGAGCAGATATTCCACATCATTATTTAAAAGAAAAATATTTTTTTTGGAGAATGTGTTTTATTGTGCCTCATAAAAAAAATGTTTTAGAGAAATATTTAGAATGGCATCCTACTCCTCTAGAGGTTATTGAAGATAATCATTTTCTAAGATTGATTGAGAATGGTGTAAATATTAAAGCAATAGAAATTGAGGGGGCTCAAATCAGTGTTGATACCCTTGAAGATCTAAACGAGGTAAAACAGATTATGAATCAAGACTTTTTATACAAGGAATATCAAAATGAAATATAAAGTATTAATTACTGCGCCTCCAATATTGCCTAAAGTTAATAACTATATTGATATATTCAAATCAAAAGATGTTGAAGTAATAATACCTAAATATGAAGTAGTTGAGTCTCTTAATGAAGAACAACTGAATGAATTATTAATAGATATTGATGGAATATTGTGCGGAGATGATTGTTTATCTTCCTCAGTTATTAAGAGCGCAAATAAATTAAAAGTAATTTCTAAATGGGGAACTGGCATTGATTCTATAGATACGAAAGCCGCTGAAGAAAAAGGAATAGAAGTAAAAAGAGTTGCAGATATATTTGGACCACCTGTTTCAGAAACAGTAATAGGATATATACTTTTATTTAATAGAAATTTAATTAAAAAAGATAATGTTGTAAGGGAAAATAAATGGGCGAAAGTGAAATCATTTTTAATGAGAGAAAAAACTCTTGGTATAGTAGGCTTAGGACATATTGGCAAGGAATTAGCTAAGAAAGCATTATCGTTCGGAATGAAAGTTCAATTTTCTGATATAAAAGATATTGAGATACCTTATGAAATAAGCTCAATAAATAAAGTAAGTTTTGAAGAACTTCTTGGAACATCCGATTTCATATCTATTCACTGCGATTTAAATAAAACAAGTCAAAAACTTTTTGGGGAGAAAGAATTTCTAAAAATGAAAGATGATTCTATAATTATTAATACTGCAAGAGGCCAAATTATAGATGAAGTTTCATTAATAGATGCCCTAAAGAAAGATCTAATTGGTGCTGCTGCAATAGATGTATTTGAAGAAGAGCCGCTTCCTATTACAAGTGAATTAAGGGGATTTAAAAATGTTATATTTAGCCCCCATAATTCAAATGGAAGTCCTATGATTTTTAACAGGGTTGATGAATTAGCTATACAAAATATCTTTAAAGTCTTGGGGATTTAAAATCAATAATCCTAAAGTTCTGAACGAATAAACATAGAGATGTCTTGTTTGACATATATATTTTTGAAGGTTATGTTAAGCATTCATTAAATCAAATATCCTTCTGTTTTATTCGAATTTTATGAGAATTTGTAAAAATATATAATCAGAACATTGAATTTATTAATGAAATTTTGCTCTTTATGTGCTTTTTATATTAACGCGGGGTGGAGCAGTCTGGTAGCTCGTCAGGCTCATAACCTGAAGGTCGTAGGTTCAAATCCTACCCCCGCAACCAATTACATAGATCTTTTGATAATAGAACAATAATAATCTAAATTTGTGATTAGATTTATATGAACAAACAACAGTCAAAAATTTTCTCACTTCTCACTACTGGTGAAAAAAGATTTTCAATAATTATCTTTTTATTTTTGATCATCGGAATGATGCTTGAAACTTTTGGCGTTGGATTGATTATACCATTTGTAGTAATATTAATTGAAAATGATATTGGAGATAAATATCCTTTCACTAAATCATTCCTTAATTTTTTTGGTAACCCAAATAAATCTGATCTTATTTTTATAAGTTTATTTTTATTAATTTTTTTTTATTTTTTAAAAAATATTTTTCTTGGATTAAGTATATTTATTCAACAAAAATTTGTTTATAGAGTCCAAGTAGATTTATCTAAAAGGCTTTTTCTACTCTATCTCAAGCAGCCATATAATTTTCATTTAAACTTTAATTCAGCAGAGTTGCAGCATAATGTAGTAAATAAAGTTGCAGCATTTAGTGGAGCTATTACTCAATATATGTATTTTATTGCAGAAATATTAATTGTTGTAGGTATTACTTCTTTCTTATTTATTCTTCAACCAAATGCCTTACTAGTTTCTTTATGTATTTTTCTTCCTCCAGCAATTTTAATCTCTTTTTATTTAAGAAGAAAAATATCTAGATGGGGTGGACTAGTTAATAAGTATGAGGCTAAAAAAATATTGCATGTTAATCAGGGGTTAGGTGCCATTAAAGATATAATTTTAATGAAGCGTCAGGATTTCTTTCTTAAT
>MDSV01117651.1_pt1 | contig 10113 bp, 10 predicted proteins | sample 810851 | NCBI WGS metagenome assembly MDSV01 (sample SAMN05326640, study PRJNA326480) | marine metagenome | isolation source: seawater | place: Atlantic Ocean: North East | collected 2012
CTTTTTTAAATTGAGAATTGTAATATTTTCATTTCTTAAAAAATGATTTATTGATTTTAAAAACCTATCTTTTTTTTTTATCTTAATATTATAATCAAAATGTGCAGACTGTTCTTTTGCATGAACTCCACTATCAAGTCTACCTGCCCCATATATTGTTATTTTTTCTTTCAAAAGTTTTGAAATATTTTCTTGTATCAAACCTTGAACTGTTTTTCCTTTTTTTTGAACTTGCCAACCTCTAAAGTTACTTCCAGAATATTCTATTAGTATCTGATATCTATGCATTAGATAATAATGCACCTTTTCTTATACGGGATCCAAGTATAAATTCGCTGATTTTTTGAGTTTTTTTTCCTTGTCTTTGTATCTCAAGAATTTTAATTGATTGACTATTCACACATGCAATTTCTAAATTATCAGATATTACTTCGCCAGCTTGACCTATACCATTTCCTATTTCAGCTTTTAAAATTTTATATCTTTCACCTCCAAAATTAAAAAATGCACCTGGAACAGGAAACAAACCATTAATTTTTCCAATTATTTTTACGGCTTCATCAGTCCAATTAATTTCACCCTCTAATTTTTCAATTTTTTTAGCATATGTGGCTTTTGTATGGTCTTGATCTATAAATTTTGCTTTATCGTCTAATATATCATCAATATCATCTAAAATATTTTTGGCAGCTAAAAAAGATAGTTTTTCAGAAATTTCGTCAGCATTATTGTTTTGATCTAATTTAATTTTGTAAATATTGCTGACAGGTCCACTATCTAATGTCTTAACTAATTTCATAATGCTTATACCTGTTTCTTTATCTAAATTCATAATTGATCTTTGAATTGGAGCAGCCCCTCTCCACTTCGGTAGAATAGATCCATGAATATTTATGAAACCTTTTTTAGTTAAGTTTAAAAAATTTTCAGGAATAAGTTTACCATAAGCGACTACAATAGCTAGATCAGCATTTAAATTTTTTATAAATTTATGTTCTTCATCATTATCTTTTAAATTTTCTGGACATCTAAAATCTAGGTTTAATGTTTCAGAAATACCCTGTATTGGTGATTTGTTTATTTTTTGACCCCGATGAGATTTTTGAGGTGGCTGGGTGTAAACAACTGAAATTGGATAACCATTTTGATATAATGACTTTAAGATTGGTACAGCAAATAAAGGTGTACCCATAAAAATAATCTTTATAGCCATTTAAACTACTATTCTATCTGGATTTTTTTTTGTTTTTGAGATTTTTTTAATAATTAAATCTCTTTTAAACTTTGACAAATGATCAATAATTAATTTACCGTCTAAATGATTTATTTCATGCTGAAGACAGATTGATAAAAGTCCATCGCATTTCATATTTTGAACTTTACCATCTAAATCTATATATTCTACCTCACAGATTTTTGGTCTTTCAATTTCAATAAAAGTATCAGGTATTGATAAGCATCCTTCCTCATATACTGACATTTCTATACTTAGTTTCTTTATAATAGGATTTATAAAACAGATTGGATTTTTTTCTTCTTCTTTTCCAGAAACATCAACAACTAAAATTCTTTTTAAAATTCCTACTTGAACAGCTGCTAGACCAATTCCATTTGAATTATACATTGTCTCAAAAAGATCACCAATTAGTTTTTTTTCATTTATACCAACCTTTTCGATCAATTTAGATTTTTTTTTTAGTATTTCGTCTGGTACAGTAATTATCTGTTTAATACTCATTATTAAGATAAATAAACTAATTTTTAAACTTTTAAAGGAAGAACTTTTAATAAAATTTTATTTCTAATATAGTCAATATCCAATTGATTGAGTGCACTTACTATGAAATATAAAGTGTCTTCATCTAAAGCTTCAAGTTCATCTTGACCAATAACTTCAATTATTCTCAACAAAGTTGAGCCAATTTCATTATTATTGATCATCACTTGAATATCCGTTGGCATTTCAGATTCATTTAATTCATATAAATCCTCATACTTTTTAGAGATTTCGATTCCATCTGATTTTATAGACTCAATTAATATAATATCTTTTTTAGATAGGAAATATTTTTTGTCTTTTTTAATTTTTTTCAGATAATTATTTAAATCTTTTTCAATTTTTGATTTTGCAAAATCTCCATTAAAATAATTTACTAATTTAGATTGATGAAGAATATCTTTGTTAAATTTAATATCATTAGACTCACTAATTTCATCTTTTAAACTATTAGTATAGAATGTTGTAAAATTAGAGGGTACATCTTCAGGTTCTATAGCATTAAGGAATTTTTTTAATTCAATGTCAAAAGCATTTGCATAACCATCATTTGAAAATTGATCTTTTAATAACCTAATTAATTCAAGTTTTTCTTTGATATTCGACTCTAAAAGAATTTTTTGATAAATTAAAGCTCTTGCCTCCACATTTGAGAGAGACTTATAAGATTCTGTTACATTAAGTAGTTGATTAATATTAAACTGAAATCTTTTATACAACGAAAATAAATCATTCTCTGAATAATTCTTATCATGTGTAGCTTTTTCAATTAGTAATATTTTATCTAATTCTAATATGTCTATTTCCTCAATATTATACAATAAGTTTGATGTAGATAAATATTTCCATATTAATGGACTGGTGTTTTGTTTGGGTTCAAAAATAAAGTTAGGATTAGTTCTGTGCGCTAAATGGAAATCTAAAATTGAATTTTCTGAAATATTTAAATCAGGACTATCTGTAAAACCGAATAAATATATCATTTTTTTTTCGAAGTACTCATCATTCAATCCAAGTTCTTTTTTTAAATCAAAAATTAATTGTGCTTCCTCAATTCTTCCTGCATTGATTAAACAGTAAAGATTAAATTTTGATAAATATTCATCATTTATAGCTGCATTATTTTTAAAAAATAAATCACAAGCTTTTTCAATATTAGACTCTGACAAATATTGATCAACTAAGTATCTACTTAGCTCTGGATGTAAATTTAATATTTGATTTTTAATTAAATACTCCTCAATCAAGTCTCTATTTTTATTCTTTATAAGCCAGTCAGATTTAATTTTTATGAATTCCTCCTCATTCATGTTTGTTTCAGGATAATAGGAGTTTGTTAATAAAGCTATATTCATTAGTTCTGACGCATCTTTAGATAAATCTATTTTTGCTAAATTAGAAAAGAGATATTTAAGCTGGTCACCATTAGAATTTAACCACATGTCAATTTTAAGATTATAATCTTCTGGATCATAAATCCCTATTATTTCTACTTGTTGCGAGTCTACTGATGTATCTATTTGAACTTTATCAATATTCTTTTGAGACTGTAAATCATAGATATTAGATTGCATAATCTGTTCATCTAAATTTTTATTATTATTTTGTTCGTTATCTAATTCACTTTTTTTAATTTCATTTTGATCAACATTCCATATATCTATAGGTTTATCCTCTGCTCTTGCATTAACGTTGAGTAATAAAATAATTAATAGAATTGAAAAATAGTTATTATTTAACAATTTTAAAATTTTCATTAGATATAATTTTTTCTATATTTTTTTTAGGCGCAGGAAAATCAATTTTACTTAAAAGAAATACTATTCCAAAAAATAAAACTACAACAAGGCTTAATTTTATAATTAAACTAGTAGCTCTTTTGCTAGAACTTGTGTTTCTTATAAATTGCATATATCTTTGGTTAAAATTAAATTAAGACATATTTGTGTTTTTTCAACACAGAAACTTATGAAATCAAAAGAAAATTTAGTATTTTTAGGAATGATGGGTTCAGGTAAGTCTTCAATAGGCTCAATTGTATCAAAAAAATTAAATATTGATTTTATTGATATAGATAAGGAAATAGAAAAAAAATTAGGTACATCAATTTCAAAAATATTTGATATCAAGGGTGAAAAGTATTTCAGGAAAATTGAGGAATTAATCACTTTAAAATTATTAAAAAAAAGCAAACTAGTAATTTCTCTAGGTGGAGGGGCTTTTTTAAATAATAAAATTAAAAAGGAGGTGTTGGAAAATCATATATCCTTCTGGCTTAACTGGGACATGAAGACGTTAATAAGTAGGATTAAAGATAGTCCAAAAAGGCCGATTGCTTTTAAATCAAATAAAAACGAACTTACAGATCTAATCAAAAAACGATCTATTGTTTATTCAAAAGCTATGTATAAAATTGATTGTGATAATCTTTCAAAAAACGAAATTGTGAAGAATATATTAAAAATTTATGAAACCCATTAAACTTAAAGTAAAAACTAAATCAGAAAATTACCCCATAATTATTGGCACAAACATATGTAAAGATTTAACTTTTTATTTAAAAAAAAATTCAATTAACTTTCAAAAGTGTCTTTTAATAATTGATACAAAGGTTCCAAAAAAAATGGTTTTAAAAATAACTAAATCTTTGAAGGGAAAAAAAATATCTAAATACTTTTTTCACGCAAATGAAAAAAATAAAAATTTTAATAATCTAAACAAAATATTACAAATATTACTAAGTAAAAATTTTTCACGATTTGATTGTATCGTAGCTGTTGGGGGAGGAATTACAGGAGATGTAGCAGGGTTTGCAGCAAGTTTATACAAAAGAGGTTTGAGTTTTGTAAATATACCAACAACCCTTTTGTCTCAAGTAGACTCATCGGTTGGAGGCAAAACTGGTATTAACACTGCAGAGGGTAAAAATCTTATTGGAAGTTTTTATCAACCTAAACTAGTTATTAGTGATACTGAATTTTTAAAGTCATTACCTAAAAGAGAAATTTCCTGTGGATATGGTGAGGTTTTAAAACATTCATTAATTTTGAATAAAGCATTTTTTAAATATTTAAATAATAATTCTGTAAATATTTTCAACTTAAAAAGTCCATTTATTGAAAAAGCCATTTTTGAAAGTTGTAAAATAAAAAAGACAATTGTTGAAGAAGATGAAAAAGAAAAAGGTAAAAGAAAAATATTGAATTTTGGACATACCTTTGCACATGCTTTTGAAGCATCCCTTGGTTATTCTAAGAGATTAAATCATGGCGAAGCGGTAATCCTAGGAATTGTCACTGCCTTAAACTTCAGCCTACAAACTAGGATTATTAAACTCAAAGATTATAATCAAGTAATAAAACATATAAAAAAAAATGGACTTCCATCAGAGGTAAAAAAATATTTTTCACTTCGAAATTTGAAAACTATTTTAAATTTTATGAGCAAAGATAAAAAAAATAAATCCGAAAAAATAAATTTGATATTACTTAAAAAAATCGGCTTAACAATTATAAATTATGAATATAACAAAACAAAAATTGAAAACTTTTTAAAAAATGAATTAAGTAATTAAAATTTGTAGGGAATGAATATATTTATTCATTTCTTCGCTCAAAACTTTGTAAATTTTTTTATCACTCTCTATTCTATTTAATTTTTTTAATTCATTTGAATTTATTACCAGTTTTAAATGAAATTTTCCTGCTTGATGACCCGAGTGTTTTTTGTGAAGAAAAGACTTATCCTCAATTTCAATTCTTTCAATTTTAATACTATTGTTTAATTTTTTTTTTACAATTGCAATTAAATTATTTATATCCATAAATATAATTTATTATATCATGAAAAATATTTGTGACTGGAATAATTGTACAGAAATAGGAGAATACAAAGCTCCTGTTGAAAAAGACAATAGTAAAAAATATCGTTTGCTTTGTTTGGAGCACGTAAGGGAGTTTAATAAAAATTGGAATTATTTTTCAGGTATGAATGACAATCAAGTTATAGATTTTTTAAAATCAGATATGATTTGGCATAAACCTACACAAAGCTTTAGTTCATCAGACAATTTTTTTAAAGTGCTGTGGAATAATACTCTTAAAGATGAATTAGATAAAGATAGATACAAGAGTGATTATAATCATATGCGTCAATTTAAATTTGACAATAAAGACATAAAAGCATTTAGTATTTTGGGGGTTTCTGTGGGCCTTAAATGGCAAAAAATTCAAGACAAGTTCAAAATCCTTGTCAAAAAATTTCATCCCGATATAAATGCTGGAAATAAAAAGTATGAAGAAAAATTAAAACAAATTACTTTAGCATACACTCAGCTAAAAAACACATATAGAGAAAAAATTGATACCTAACTTAAACTCACAACCAGACATAAAAATTTCAGTTAAACAAACTTTTGGAATTGACTCTAACATGGAGGTTGATGCTTTCTCAAAAAAAAATGATTATGTTCCTGAAATCGATAAAAGTTATAAGTTTGATAAAGATACCACTCTAGCAATAATTTCTGGTTTTGCTTTTAATAAGAGAGTGTTAGTTCAGGGTTTTCATGGAACAGGAAAGTCTACCCACATAGAACAAATCGCAGCAAGATTAAACTGGCCTTGCATAAGAGTAAATTTGGATAGTCATATTAGTCGTATTGATTTAATTGGTAAAGATGCAATTACTTTGAAGGAAGGAAAGCAAGTAACTGAATTTAAAGAGGGTATTTTACCCTGGTCTATCCAAAATCCAATTGCCTTGGTATTTGATGAATACGATGCTGGACGGCCCGATGTAATGTTTGTTATTCAAAGAGTTTTAGAAGCTGAAGGTAGTTTTACATTATTAGATAAAAATAAAGTCATCAAACAAAATAAATTTTTTAGATTATTTGCAACATCAAACACGATCGGTTTGGGAGACACCACTGGTCTTTATCATGGAACTCAGCAAATAAATCAAGGTCAGATGGATAGATGGAATATAGTTACAACTCTAAATTATTTAAGTTTAGAAAGAGAAATGGAAATTATTTTGGCTAAAAATAAAAAATTGGATAATACAAAAGGTAAAGAAAAAATTGCTAACATGATCAAGGTCGCCTCACTTACCAGAAAAGGATTTATCGCAGGGGATATTTCAACCGTAATGAGTCCAAGAACAGTATTGCATTGGGTAGATAATGCCGAAATATTTAAAGATACTGGTTACGCTTTTAGAGTGACTTTTTTAAATAAATGCGATGACATGGAAAAAAGTACTATCGCAGAATATTATCAAAGATGTTTTGGCGAAGATTTACCAGAGTCTCTGCTAAATATTCAAATTTAATGAATGACAAGGAAACAGATCTTAAGGAAAAATTAAGACATGCTCTGGCATCTACTATCAGAGTAATTTCTGATGATTTTGACATTAAGCAAAAACCAGAGGACAATAAAAATCCCAGTAAGTTTGATTTTTTTGAATTAGAAAATTTAAATAACAAAAAAGATTTTATTAAAGCAAGGGCTAAAGCTGACTCATCGGCACTTAAAAAAAAGTTTTCTAATAATAAGATATATAAAAGAAATATTCCTAATAATTTGAATTGTAAACCGTTATATGCAATTGCTGAAAAAACAAGATATGAGTCATTGGGAAGCAAGATGTTAAAAGGAATTGAAAAAAACCTCAAAGATAATTACAACCAAATGATAAATCATAAAAGAAAAGATCAGTTAAAGACAAAAGAGGATGTTCCAATTGCTGAAGCATTTGAACTTTATATGTTAAAAAATTTTTATGATATTAAATTAAGCCCTGTTTCCTCTCAAATGCTTAATTTTTGGGAAAAAGAATTCGATCAATCGATAAATAAACACATAAACTTTTTAAAAAATAGTTTTGAGGACCAAAGTGTATACAGCTCTAGGTTTTCAAAAATTCTACAGGATATGGATATTTTTAAAACAGAAGAAAACCAAGAGGCTAACGAGGATAACAATGAAGAAAATCAAAATAATACATCTAACGATGATCAAGAAAATAAAAATGAAGATCAAAAAGAACAAAATAAAGATAAGGAAACAGAGGCAACTTTAGATTCTGATTATGATGTTGATGACTATACATTGGATGAACAACTTTTAGAAACTGACTCAGACCAACAAAATTTAGAGCAGGTCCTACAAAAAAAAGAGATGGAAGATTTAAATCTTGAATATAAAATATTTACAACAAGATTTGATGAAACTATTAAAGCAGAAAATTTAGAAAATGCAGATGAAGCTGATAAATTAAGAAAATCATTAGATCAACAATTAGTGGGTTTTCAGGATGTTGTTACAAAACTAGCAAACAAATTACAAAGACAATTATTGGCAAAGCAAAATAGAGCTTGGGAATTTGATTTAGAGGAAGGATTATTAGATAGTTCAAAACTTCCTAGAATAATTATAGATCCTTATAATTCATTATCATTTAAAAAAGAAAAAGATTTAGATTTTAAAGACACAACTGTCACTTTATTAATTGATAATTCAGGATCAATGAGGGGACGACCAATTACTATTGCTGCTATATGCGCAGACATTTTATCAAGAACTTTGGAGCGATGTTCAGTAAAGGTCGAAATTCTAGGTTTTACCACTAAAAATTGGAAGGGGGGTCAAAGTAGAGAATTCTGGAATAAAAAAGAAAAACCTAAAACACCTGGTCGTTTAAATGATTTAAGACATATTATTTATAAAAGTGCAGATACCCACTGGAGACTTGCAAAAAATAATCTTGGCCTGATGCTAAAAGAAGGCTTGTTAAAAGAAAATATAGATGGAGAGGCAATCAATTGGGCTTATTCAAGATTAAAAAAAAGAAAAGAGGAAAGAAAAATACTAATGGTAATTTCTGATGGTGCACCTGTAGATGACTCAACTTTATCTGTTAATACAGGCGATTTTTTAGAAAAACATCTTAAAAAAATAGTTAAATTTGTTGAAGAAAAATCTGAGATAGAAGTGTTAGCTATTGGGATAGGTCATGATGTATCAAGATACTACAATCGTGCTATTAAGATAACTGATGTTAATGAACTAGGTGACGTAATGATTTCACAACTAAGTTCATTATTTGATACCAAAAAAAAGTTTCATTAAATATTAAATAAATCTTTATTTTTCCATTTTATATTAATTTCTGCTCCATTTCTAGTTTTAGAATTCCTACAATTTACTATTGCAAAATTTTTTTCTAAGAGCGTTTTTCCAATAAATAATCCCAAACCTAATCCTGTATTTAATTTTTTACTTCGATCATTAGATCTTAAGTATGGCTCTCCAATTTTTGACAATATATCTCTTGGAAAGCCATCTCCATCATCTTCAATGGTAATTTCAGTAATTTCACTATCACTCTTTAAATTTATATAAATATTTTTACTTGAAAATTTATTAGCATTACCAATAAAATTTCTTAAACCATAAACAATTTCTATTGATTTTGTTATTTTTTTATCATTTGAGTATTGATCAAAATTAAAATGAAAATTTTTTTTACTAATCTCTCTAAATGAAGAAATAATTTCACTTAAGTAACTTCTCATTGTGAGATCTTTATCGATAAAAATATCCTCTTCTACAGGATTTAAACTTAAACGTTTTAGAATTTGATTACATCTTTCTACTTGGCTTAACAAAAGGTTAATATCTTTTTGAATATCTTTATGTCCTTTAAATTGTTTTACAAGTTCTTGCGTTATAATCTTGATTGTTGAAAGTGGGGTACCCAATGAATGTGCGGCGGCGGCGGCTTGTCCACCTAAAGATAAAAGCTCATGCTCTTTTGCCATTACTTCTTCCATTTTTGTTAAAGCTTCTTTTCTTAGACGAGATTGTGCTCCAAATGTCATAGCGAAATAATTTAAAAAAATTAAAGCAATTATTAAAGAAATTGGAATAGAATAATAATAATATGGACTTACATGAAAATGATCTCCTATAGGACCAGGTAAATCTTCTGAAAAAAATGTAAGAAAAATAATTAGAATAGTGGTTAAAAATACAAGCAAAATATTTGTTTTAAAGCTCAAATTTGATGATGAAAAAACACTTGGAATTAATAAAAAGATTACAAAGGGATTATTAACACCTCCTGTTAAATAAAGCAAAACTCCTAATTGTAATATATCTAAAACTAAAAAAATAAATGCTGATCTGTCTGATAATTGAGTTTTTTTATGAATAAAAATTAAATATAAATTACTTAAAATTCCTAAAAATATTATTAAAGTAGAAGTAAAATAATCAAATTTAAAATTTAAAAAAAAATAAACAAAGTTAATTGATATAAATTGACCA
>MDSV01200676.1_pt1 | contig 10113 bp, 5 predicted proteins | sample 810851 | NCBI WGS metagenome assembly MDSV01 (sample SAMN05326640, study PRJNA326480) | marine metagenome | isolation source: seawater | place: Atlantic Ocean: North East | collected 2012
AATATCTTCCTCAGAAACAAATTTTTCTAATAGATTCTCATCATAAGATGCAGTCTCTTCAATAAGATGCTTTCTCCACTCGCCTGCCAGCTCAACCATATCAGAAGGAATATCAGCTTCTTCAAATCTTGAACCCATAGAAGACTCATTATATAAAATTGCCTTCATAGAAATAAGATCAACAATACCAGTGAACATTTCACCAGAACCAATAGGAATTACAACAGGCAATGGATTTGCGCCAAGGCGATCTTTGACCATTTCCATAACATTAAAAAAATCTGCCCCAACCCTATCCATTTTATTCACAAATGCTATCCTAGGAACATCATATTTGTCTGCCTGCCTCCATACAGTTTCGCTTTGAGGCTCAACACCTCCAACAGCACAGAAAACAGCGACAGCACTATCTAAAACCCTTAAAGACCTTTCAACCTCAACTGTAAAATCAACGTGCCCGGGAGTATCAATAATATTAATACGATGCTTATCCCAAATACAAGTAGTAGCAGCAGAAGTAATTGTTATACCCCTCTCTTGCTCTTGCTCCATCCAATCCATTGTAGCAGCACCATCATGAACTTCACCAATACGATGAGTTACCCCAGTATAATATAAAATACGCTCAGTAAGAGTTGTTTTACCTGCATCAATGTGCGCCATGATGCCAATATTTCTAAAACTATTTAAATCAGAACTCATAAAAATCCCTACCTGAAATGAGCAAATGCTTTATTTGCATCAGCCATCCTGTGAGTATCCTCTTTCTTTTTTATAGCATTACCATCACCATTTGCGGCAGAAATTAGCTCACTAGCCAATTTTTCAGCCATAGGCTTACCAGATGAATTATTAGAAGCCTTTATTATCCAAAGAGCAGCTAAATAAAAGGCTCTTTTTCTCGGGACTTCAATAGGAACTTGATATGTAGCACCACCAATGCGACGAGACTTAACTTCAACACTAGGAGATGTGTTTTCTATACCTTTTTTAAAAATCTTTATACCATCCGTCTTAGTTCTTTTTTGAATGATATCCATTGCGCCATAGAATATTTTTTCAGCTACACCTTTTTTACCACTGTCCATTATATAATTAATGAATTTAGCGACAGCTAAATCATTATACTTAGTATCAGGTAAAATTGTTCTTCTCTCTGGCCTTCTTCTTCTCATATACTATATCTCAATCTAAGAAGACTTGGGTTTTTTTGCACCATACCTACTACGACTAGTCTTACGATCATCAACACCTGCGGTATCAAGAGTACCCCTCACAATATGATAACGAACACCAGGAAGGTCTTTTACGCGACCACCCTCAATAAGTACAATTGAATGTTCTTGAAGATTATGACCCTCACCAGGGATGTAAGCCGTAACTTCTGTAGAATTAGTGAGTCTAACCCTAGCAACTTTTCTTAAAGCTGAATTAGGTTTTTTAGGCGTAGTTGTATAAACGCGAGTACAGACACCCCTTTTTTGAGGGTTACTCATTAAGGCAGGAGTAGAAGTCTTCTTCAAAATCCTCTTCCTACCTTTTCTTACTAATTGATTTATTGTTGGCATATTTTTTTTCCCACAGCCTCGTAATTTAATTTAATTTGAAGAAACATATCAACAAAATTAATTTAAAATCACGCAACCGCATCATCAGAATTAGATAAAGAAATTTCCTCATCTTCTACACCTACTAGAACATCGGAAATTACTGGGGTACCAGTACCAGCAGGTATCAATCTCCCAACAGCAACATTTTCTTTTAAACCATATAAGTAATCAGTTTTTCCAGCTGTGGCAGCATCAGTAAGTACTCTAGTAGTCTCTTGGAATGAAGCAGCGCTAATAAAGCTCTCGGTGTTTAATGATGCTCTGGTAATACCCATTAGGATCGGTTCAAACGTAGCGGGGATAGTTTTACGATATTTTGCAATTTCCTTACCTTCAGCTTTTACCTCTTTATTAATTTCATTAAGCTCAGATTTTTCAATCATCATTTCTTCATCAAGTCCGGTATCACCTGAAGCAGTCACCACAACCATCTTTGAAAGTCTATCATTTTCGATTAAAAAGTCATTCTTACTAACCCTATCTTCTTGCAGAAATCTTGAATCACCAACTTCTTTAACGCTTACTTTTTGCATCATTTGATTAACAATTATCTCAATATGCTTATCATTGATTTTCACACCCTGAAGTCGATACACTTCTTGTATTTCATTAACAAGATATTCTCTTACTGCTGATGGGCCTAAAACCCTCAAAATATCATCTGGAGATATAGCGCCCTCACAAAGTGATGCACCAGCAGTTATAAAATCCCCCTCATGAACAATAACATGTTTACCATAAGGAATAGAATACTTTCTTTCATCCCCATCTTTTCCAACTACATGGATTTTGCGGATACCCCTTCGCGTCTCACCAAACTTTACAGTGCCATTGATTTCTGTCATAACAGCAGGGTTTGTAGGCTTTCTTGATTCAAATAATTCAGCTACACGAGGTAAGCCGCCAGTAATATCTCTAGACTTACCAACTTCCTTAGGTATTTTAACAAGCGTTTGACCTCTCTCAACTTCTTCTTTATCATTTACAATTAATGTTGCTTTAACGGGTAGAATTGTACTACCAGCAACAATTTCACCCTTTTTATCAACTATTTCTAAATGAGGACTAAGTTTTCTATCTCTAGCTTCAATTACTACAATTTGTTTTTTACCAGTTTCTACAGATTCAACAGAAAAAGTCTCACCCTCAACAAAATCCTTAAGCTTAACAATGCCTGTTTCCCTAGCTAGAATAATGTCAGTATATGGGTCCCACTGAAAAAGAGTGGTTTGCGCTTTGATTTTTTCGCCATCTTCCACAAGCATAGTAGCGCCATAAGGAACATTAAAAACAGTTTTAGATGAACCATCATCAAGGATAATTGTCAATTTCGCATGCCTAACCATACATCTACGAACCTCTATACCAGATTCATCTTTAGTAATAGCAAAATCATAATTATCTGAGAACTCAACAACGCCAGCGCGCTTATTCTTCATCTCAGATTGCTCAATAAGTCTACTTGCAGTACCGCCAATATGAAAAGTACGTAATGTAAGCTGAGTACCTGGCTCACCGATACTCTGAGCCGCTCTAATTCCGACAGATGTTCCAATATCAACTAACTTATGTAGAGACAAATCCCAACCGTAACATTTAGCGCAAATACCTCTTTTTGTATCGCAAGTAAGAACAGATCTAATATGGACGCTTTCAACACCACTATCACCTATTAATTCAGCTTCTTTCTCAGAAATAACAGAACCAGCTTTAACTACAATCTTTCCTCTATCAATAAAATCATCAAGAATTGTTCTCCCTAGGATTCTATCCGCAATTGGCTCAATAATTTCTTCACCCTCTTTTAAATCAGAAATCAAAATGCCATTAATAGTCCCGCAGTCATGCTCGTAAACAACAACATCCTGAGCCACATCAACTAATCTACGCGTTAAATAACCAGCATCAGCAGTCTTCAAAGCAGTGTCAGCAAGACCCTTTCTAGCTCCATGAGTAGAAATAAAATATTCAAAAACTGAAAGACCTTCTTTAAAGTTAGAAGTTATTGGTGATTCAATAATCTCACCAACTCCACCTTTCATAGATTTTTGAGGCTTTGCCATTAAACCTCGCATCCCCGCTAATTGCTTAATCTGATCTTTACTTCCGCGAGCGCCAGAATCAGTCATCATATGTAAAGCATTAAAACCACTCCCATCTTTTCTTAGCTCATCATCCATCACCTGAGCAATATGATTCGTAGTATGAGTCCAAACATCAATAACCTTATTATATCTCTCACCCTCAGTTAGAACGTGCCTATCAAATTTATTTTTAATATCTCCAACTTTATCAAATGCACTAGATAGAATATTATGTTTTTCTTGAGGAATTAATACGTCACTAACAGAAATAGAAAGACCACTAGAGGTGGCCATTTTAAAACCTAAATCCTTTAATGCATCTAAGAAAATAACAGTCTTGTAGTTACCAACAACTAAGTAACACTGATTAACAATGCTCGTAAGAAGTTTCTTATCAATAAGAGCATCTACATAATCCATTTCATCTGGCAATATAGAATTGAAAATTGCCCTACCTACGGTAGTCTCTTTTATCCAAGAATCTTTATGCTTCAAATTAATTTTTGCATGCAGCCCAACCACTCTATTTTCATAAGCGATAACCACTTCTTCAATAGATCCAAGAATTTTTCCTTCACCTAAATCACCATTTTTTAACTTAGTCAAATAATATGACCCAAGGATCATATCTTGGGAAGGCACGGCAATAGGTTGACCATTAGCAGGATGTAATATGTTATGACTCGCGAGCATCAGCATCCTAGCCTCCATTTGAGCTTCAAGAGATAGGGGAAGATGAACGGCCATTTGATCACCATCAAAATCTGCATTAAAAGCAGAACAAACCAAAGGATGCAATTGAATAGCCTTACCCTCAACTAAAACAGGCTGAAAAGCTTGAATCCCTAACCGATGAAGAGTTGGAGCCCGGTTAAGCATAACAGGGTGATCTTTAACAACGTATTCAAGGACTTTAAAAACAACAGGTTCTGTATTCTCAATCATTAATTTTGCACTTCTAGGAGTTTGAGTGTAACCACGAATCATCAATTCTCGAATCATGTGAGGCTTAAATAACTCTAAAGCCATATTCTTTGGCAAACCACATTCTTGAAGCTTTAACTTAGGGCCTACAACGATTACAGATCTCCCTGAGTAATCTACTCTCTTACCTAATAAGTTTTGCCTAAAACGACCTGTTTTACCTCTAAGCATATCAGAAAGGGATTTTAAAGGACGACGTGAACCACTTCTTATTGCAGTTTTTCGACGACTATTATCAAAAAGAGCATCTACAGACTCCTGTAGCATCCTTTTTTCATTCCTTAGAATAACATCAGGTGCCTTAATTTCCATTAATTGCTTTAATCTGTTATTTCTAATAATAATTCTTCTATACAAATCATTTAAATCACTTGCTGCAAACCTACCGCCCTCAAGAGGAACTAAAGGCCTTAATTCTGGGGGAATAACTGGGAGTATAGATACAATCATCCATTCTGGTTTATTAAGGCGCTTCTTGGTAGGATCAGGAACAAAAGAATATGCAACTTTAAGCCTCTTAAGAGCATCGGCTCTTTTTTGCTTTGACTTAGAAGTCTTTACAATATCCTCTAGCTCTTTTTTGAGCTCCATAATATTAATTCTAGAAAGCATTTCTTTTATAGCCTCACCACCCATAGCAGCATAAAAGTAATCATCATTATCTCTACGCTCATCATCCACTGCAGCAAAACCATACTTCTGCTCTAATTCTAAATATTCATCTTCCTCAATTAAATCAAAAGATTTAAATCCACTGTCGGCCGGCTCAAGAATCATATACATCTCATAATAGATAACTCTTTCTAATTCTTTAGTACTCTTACCTGCTAGATAACTCAATTTGCTCGGAATAGACCTCAAATACCATATGTGAACTATAGGAACAGCAAGAGTAATATGTCCCATCCTTTCTCTTCTAACTTTTTTGCGAGTTACCTCAACACCACACCTATCACAAATAATTCCCCTATACCTTATGCCTTTATATTTACCACAATGACATTCGTAATCTTTCACTGGACCAAATATTTTCTCACAGAATAACCCATCCTTTTCCGGCTTGTATGATCTGTAATTTATAGTCTCAGGTTTGAGAATCTCACCATAAGACCTCGCGAGTATGGCCTCAGGAGAAGCCAATCCTATAGTAATAGAACTGTAAGATTTTGAAGTATCTAAGCTATTTGATTGTATATAAGTCAATTTTATCCCTCTTAACTATCTAGTTCTATATCAAGACAAAGGCCCTGAAGCTCTTTGATCATGACATTAAATGATTCAGGTGCTGAAAACTCTGGCATTTGCTCACCTCTAACTATTGAATTGTAAACTTTTGATCTACCTTCAACATCATCAGATTTTACCGTTAATATTTCATGCAAAGTATGAGCTGCACCGTAAGCTTGAAGAGCCCATACCTCCATCTCTCCAAAACGCTGACCACCAAACTGAGCTTTACCACCAAGTGGCTGTTGAGTTATCAGTGAATATGGTCCAGTTGATCGAGCATGCATCTTATCGTCAACCATATGACTTAATTTCATCATATAGGAAACCCCTACAGTTACAGGATTATCAAAAGCTTCTCCAGTTACACCATCAATTAATTTAGTTTTACCAGAAATTGGCAAACCAGCTTTATCAAGTTCATTAAATACCTGTTCAGGTGAAGCACCATTAAAAACTGGCGTAGCATATTTATTGCCAGTAACAATCCCAGCCCAACCTAGCATAGCCTCATATAATTGGCCTAAATTCATTCTTGATGGGACACCTAAGGGATTTAGCACAATATCAACAGGAGTACCATCTTCAAGAAAAGGCATATCCTCTTCAGGTACAATTGTTGCTACTATACCTTTATTACCATGCCTTCCAGCCATTTTATCACCTACTTGAAGTTTTCTTTTTTGCGCAACGTATACCTTCGCCATTCGAAGGATACCTGGCTGGAGCTCATCACCAATCTTCAATTTAAAAACCTGCCTTTCAAGCTGAGTCTCTAAACGCGACCACTCTTTTCTAAAAGAAAACCAGACTTTAGAAATTTTATTCCAGGTTTTAGTATCTTCCACCCAAGGAACATCTTGAGCAAATCTCTCCAAATCAAACCCCGACAATCGCTTTGAAGTAAGCTTTGTAGACTTCTTTATTAATGTTCTGTTATTTGAAATATTTCTAATTCCATTTGACACTTGGTCTTTCATTAATAACAGAAGTTTTTCATCCCTAGCAATTTTAAGGCTCTTCTTATCTTCAGCTGCATGTTTTTGATATTCTCGAATTTGCTGTCTTTCTTCAGCTTTTGTCCTTTTAGCTTGCTTTTCAAATAACTTAGTTCTAATAACACAGCCTTTTATACCAGGCTCAGCCCTTTTGGATGCATCTTTAACTTCGCCGGCTTTTTCACCAAAGATTGCACGCAAAAGCTTTTCTTCAGGTGTTGGGTCAGATTCACCTTTAGGAGTTACTTTACCGATTAAAATATCTCCCTCTTTTACACGAGCGCCTTCGCGAACAATACCCTCCTCATCTAAGTCCTTTGTAGCATCCTCACTAACATTTGGAATTTCAGGCGTAAGTTCTTCTTGTCCCCTTTTAGTATCTCTAACTTCCACCTCAATCTCATTACAATGAACAGAACTAAAGGTGTCATCCTTAACTAAGCGTTCACTTACAACTATTGCGTCTTCAAAATTATAACCCCTCCATGGCATGTATGCAACATGAACATTTGAACCCAGAGCAAGTTCACCAAGATTTGTGGCAGCGCCATCTGCAATCACATCACCAACCTTGACTTTATCTCCCTCTGCAACCAAAGGTCGCTGATTATGGACAGTATTTTGATTCGTTCTAAAATATTTTTTAAGTTTTATTTCATAGATTGCCTGACCTTCAAATAGGGTCAAACTATCTTGAACATCTTTCCTTTTAATATGGATAGTATCAGAATCAACATATACAACCTTTCCATCTACAGGAGAAACAATACACGACCTAGAATCTTTTGCAACTTTTTTCTCAATTCCAGTACCTACAACAGGCGCTTGCGGATACATCAAGGGTACAGCTTGTCGTTGCATATTAGAACCCATCAGAGCTCTATTAGCATCATCATGCTCTAAGAAAGGTATGAGAGCAGCAGCTACACTTAATATTTGAGTAGGTGAAACTTCAACATAATCCACTCTATCTGGCCCAACAATTGGAAAATCACCTTTTACACGTGTTCTAATATTCTCTTCAATAATATTTTTTGCATCATCCATCTTTGTATTTGCCTGAGCAACCATTACACGATCTTCATCATCTGCTGAAAGAAATTTTATATTATCAGTAACATTAGATAATCCATTTTTCTTAGACACTTCTCTATACGGAGATTCAATAAAGCCATGATTATTAACCTCTGCGAACATAGCCAAGGAAGATATCAGACCTATATTTGGACCTTCAGGAGTTTCAATCGGACATAGCCTACCATAATGGGTGTAATGAACATCCCTAACCTCAAAACCAGCTCTTTCACGAGTCAATCCACCAGGACCCAAGGCAGAAATTCTTCTTTTGTGGGTAATTTCGGCAAGAGGATTTGTCTGATCACCAAATTGAGACAACTGCGATGTGCCAAAAAAAGTATTTATAACAGTAGTAACTACTCTGGAATTTATTAAATCTTGAGGAGTAATACTTTCTGACTCTCTTAAATTCATCCTTTCATGAATAGTTCTAATCATTCTACTTAGAGCAATACTAAACTGATTTGTTAGCTGCTCACCAACAGTTTTAACACGCCTATTTCCTAAATGATCAATATCATCAACACCCCGATCGCCTTTTCTCATATCGATTAATACATTTAAAACCTGAATAATGTCATCCATGGTTAAGACAGTTTCTTCTACAGGTATATTCAGATTAAACTGCTGGTTAAGTCTATACCTACCGACTTGACCAAGATCATATTTCTTAGGACTAAAAAATATTCTCTCAATAAATTTTTGAGCAGTTTCTAAATTTGGAGGCTCACTAGTCCTAAGCAACTGATAGACGACGCCTAGAGCACTTTCAGTATCACGCGTGGGATCTTTTGTAATAGTATTTAGAATCAGCATAGAAGAAAAATCTTTATTACCATCAATGACTTTTACTTCAGCAACGCCATTCTCTTGCAATTTTTCTATTACTAAACCTGATAATTCAGTCCCACCCTCATAAAAAATTTCACCGGTTTTAGTATCAATAACATCTTCAGTAATAGTTGCCCCTATGTATTTTTCAACATTTTTATCTTTTAAATTCAGAGAAATTAAACTACCAAAAGCTTTACATATATCGCTATTTGAAGAATAACCTAGAGCACGAAGCAACATTGTCACAGGAAATTTTCTTCTTCTATCAATAATAACAAATAAACAGTCATTAATATCCGTGGTAAAATCAACCCAAGAACCTCTTGCTGGAATTATGCGCGCCTGATAAAGCTTAGTGCCATTTGGATGAATAGATTCATCAAAGAAAACACCTGGTGATCTTTGTAATTGAGACACAATCACTCTTTCCGCACCATTAATAATAAATGTACCTTTTTCTGTCATATAAGGTATATTCCCAAAATAAACATCTTGTTCGATGCTTTGAGCATACTCATTTTTATTATTCTCATCAGTAATATGGAGAGATAGTCTTACTCTAAGAGGAGTAGAAAAAGTCACACCACGATCAACGCACTCATCAGCTGTATATTTAGGCTGGCCAAGATAGTAAGAGTTAAATTCAAGAATGTAATTTCGGTGAGAATCCTCGATAGGAAAAACGCTATTTAACACACCTTGCAAACCTAAATCAGCCCTAGCCTCAGGAGCTTCAAACTCCTGTAAAAATTGCTCATAGGCTTTAGTCTGTATAGCTAATAGATCTGGTATTTCTAATAACTCTTCAATATGGGTAAACGAAACCCTACCATTTTTTAAAATGTTAAGCGAATCCAATTGTTCCTCCGGTTCTAATGATTTTTAAAAACAATGAACTTAAAATATTATTTTAATTCAACTTCTGCACCAGCTTCTTCAAGCTGTGTCTTAATCTCATTGGCTTCCGACTCAGATAAACCTTCTTTTAGAGTTTTAGGAGCAGAGTCAACTATATCTTTTGCTTCCTTAAGACCCAAATCAGTAATTGCCCTAACCGCTTTGATTACATTGATTTTCTGCTGACCAGCTGCTTTTAGAACAACATCAAACTCAGACTTCGCCTCAGCACCACCAGCATCACCAGCTGCAGGAGCAGCTGCTACTGCTACAGGCGCAGCTGCAGATACACCAAATTTTTCTTCAATTTCAGAAATCAACTCAGAAACCTCCATCATATTTGCATTTTCTAAATATGCTAGAACATCTTCTTTTTTAACTGCCATTTTATAAACTCCTTAT
>MDSV01210500.1_pt1 | contig 10113 bp, 12 predicted proteins | sample 810851 | NCBI WGS metagenome assembly MDSV01 (sample SAMN05326640, study PRJNA326480) | marine metagenome | isolation source: seawater | place: Atlantic Ocean: North East | collected 2012
TTTGGAAAGAATTAAATCTTCAAATTAAAAATGAAAAACTTTTTATTACTAATGAGAAGAAAATGTTCGATAAGTTAAGCGGTATTTGTGAACTATCATCTACCAGAAAAGAAATTATAAAAAATTCAAAAATAGGTTTTATTAACTTATCACAATTGAAAAAAATTCCATCTGACATAGACAAATTTAGAGTAGGAAATGGTTTTTTTTTTGAAATGAACCTAAAAAATATCAAGAAACTTAATTTAAATGCAAATAAAAAAATTCAAACAGTTACCTATTTTGGATTTAACAAATCAGATATAAAAGATTTTGTAAAATCTCAAAAAATAATAAATGCAGATAGGATTATTCCAGTGGGTAGAGCTGCTGAGTTCAGTAATATCTGGGATGGGAATGACTTGATTAGAAGTTTATCAAAAATAACTTACATACAATAAGATGAAATATCTTGAATTAGATAAAAAAAAAATTTTAGAATTCCAGCAGAATAGAGATCCATATTTAATGATAGATCACGCCTCAAAAGTGATCCCAGGAGTATCGTGTGAAGGATATAAAAAACTAAAACCTAAAGAATGGTTTTTTGATGTTCATTGGCCCGGAGATCCGAATATGCCAGGGATGTTACAAATCGAGTCTTTAATACAAATGTCAGCTTTAATAATACAAACTCTTCCAGGAAACAAGGGTAAAACACTTTACTTAGTAGGAGCTAATAATTTAAAGTTTTATAAAAAAATTACTCCCGGAGACAAATTAGAAATTAAGTCAAAATTGGTGAAAAATAATAGAGGTGTTTTTAGCTTTGAGGCGGAAGGCTTTATAAATAAAATAAAAGCCTGTAAAGCAGATTTTAGTTTAATTCTTCCTGGTTCAATTAAAATAAAAGTAAAAAAATAATATTGTTTTAACTGTTATAAATATATAATACAGATCTAAATTATGCCTATAAATTCTCCCCTTTTAGCAAAACCTCAACTGCTTAAAAAATTAAAAAAGTTTTATGATCATCTTGAAAAAAATGATGGAAAGATAGGCACTTTTAGACGAGGAATTGAAATGAATTATAATAATGCTTGTAATTTAAGGTGCAAGTATTGTTTTACAAACTCTCCTAAAGGAGAAGGTGTTAAAGAATTTTTACCTATCAGTAAAATTAAAGAAATCGCTGATGAAGCTGATGAATTAGGATACATCGAGTGGGATTTACAAGGCGGTGAACTACTTTTATGGCCAGATAAATTATTTGATGTGTTAGAGGCCATTAAGCCAGAAAGATTCTATTTGTATTTCACAACTAACGGATGGAAACTTGATAGAAAAATGGTGAAAAAATTAGCAGATCATCATGTAAGCAGAATATCTGTAAGTATAGATAGTATGGATCCAAAAACTCATGATGAGTTAAGAGGAAGAAAAGATTCTTGGCGCAGAGCCATGGAAGCATTAAAAATGGTTCAAGAAGCAGGAATTGACCCTTACCTTAATATTACAGTTGGTCACTATAATGCTAAAAGCGATGATCTTAGAATGTTACTTGATTATTCTAAGAAAAATAAATACAGAACTTTAGTTAATGTTGCCTGTCCTTCAGGAATGTGGAATCAAGTGCATGATCAAATTTGCGATGAGGAAGATAGAAAACATATTAGAAATTTAAGAAAAGAATATAAAAATTTAAATAGAAATTTATGGAATCCATTTGATAGAAATCATGAAAAGATTTTAGGTTGCACAACAGTCAACAGAATTTATATAACTCCTGTTGGCGATGTTTTAGCTTGCCCTTACGTTCATATTAAAATTGGCAATATCTTCGAAAAATCTCTAAGAGAAATAACAGATTATGGTTTTAGAATTAAACATTTTAAAAATCATAGCGATCTATGTTTAGCAGGTGAAGATATCAACTTTATTAAAAAATATAATTCAAAAGGCGGTCAATCTATTTTCAAACCAGCAAAAGCATCAGAAGTATTTCCAAAAGAAGACTTTGAATAATTCTTAAGATGAATAATAAAATTTTGAAAGGAAAAACTGCAGTTATAACAGGCTGTAATAAAGGCATAGGAAAAGCAATTTTAGTTGAATTTGCAAAAAATGGAGCAAATTGTATTTGTTGTATTAGAAATATCTCAAGTGAATTTAAAAATTTTTGTGACACTTTAAGTAAAAATAATCAAGTCAAAATAGATATCGTAAAAATAGATTTATCTGACAACAAGATTGTCAGTGAGTCCGTTAAAAATATTTTTAAGATAACAAAAAAAATTGATATTTTGATTAACAACGCTGGGATATTGTTTAACTCATTATTTTTTATGACAAGTGAAAAGCAATTAAAAGATTTATTTCAAGTAAACTTCTTCTCACATGTATTTTTAACTCAATTAGTTTCAAGAGAGATGATAAAAAACAAAAAAGGTAACATAATTTTTATTTCTTCAACTTCTGCAGAAGGTAGAGATTACGGTAGATTTGCCTATTCCAGTTCAAAAGCAGCTATTTCCTCTGTAGCTAGAGTTTTAGCAAGTGAATTAGGATCTTACGGAATTAGAGTAAATTCAATTAACCCTGGATTAACAGAAACAGATATGATGAGAAAAAATACTCAAGAAAAAAATATTAAGATTGAACTTTCTAAAACTTCTTTAAATAGAGTCGCTGATCCATCTGAAATTGCAAATTTAGCACTATTTTTAGCTTCAGATTTATCAAGTTATATAAATGGACAGAATTTAAGAATTGATGGTGGCTTGCAGTGATAATAAGTGAGATTTCAAATTTAGCTAAAAATATTCGAAAAAATATTTTGTATGCAGCATTTAAGGCAGGTGCAAGTAGCGCACATGTTGGAGGAGCGCTTTCAATAGTAGATATATTTGCCGTTTTGTATGGATCAGTAGCAAAAACAGACTTTACAGATCCTTTAGACAAAAAAAGAGATAGAATAATTTTAAGTAAGGGACATGGATGTCTTGCATTATATGGTATTTTATTAGAAAAAAAATTTATTACAAAATCTGAACTAGAAACATTTGAGAAATCTGGAAGTTTTCTCTTAGGTCACCCTGTAATGAATAAGAATAAAGGAATTGAATTTTCTACTGGTAGTCTTGGTATGGGTTTGTCATTAGGTATAGGCGTAGCGATATCATCATTTAAAAGAAATTTAGATTTTAATACTTATGTAATTTTAGGAGACGGAGAATGTAACGAGGGATCTGTATGGGAGGCCGCTCTTCTAGCGAATCATTTAAAATTGAAAAATTTAACAGTTATAATTGACAAAAATGATTATCAACAAACAGGAAAAAATCAGGATATTCTAGACTTAGGAAATTTGACTTCAAAATGGAAAAGTTTTGGTTGGGAAGTAAATGAAATTAACGGACATAATCTAAATGAGATTAATGAGGCATTAATAAATAGGACCAACAAACCTAAAGCGATAATCGCTAATACCATTAAAGGAAAAGGAGTCAGTTTTGCCGAAAACAATAATGATTGGCATCACAACATCTTAACAAAAAAAAATTTTGATATTGCCATAGAGGAATTGAATGAGAAAAAATAATTTTGATATTTTTTTGGAGGGTGAGATTGTAAATCTTGTAATTTTAAGTGAGTCTATCGCAAAAAAATCAGATTGGTATAGTTGGTTAAATTTTAAAAAAAATACAGAATTATTGCAACAAGGAAGATTTCCTAATTCAAAAGAAAAACAATTAGATTATTTTAAGAAACAAATTATTAAAAAAAAAGATCTTTATAAAAAAAAAATGCCTGATAATCAAAAAATACAATTAGGTATAGTTGAAAAAGAAAATGGTAGACTTGTTGGAATGGTTTCTTTATTAGACTTCGACTACTTTAATAGATCTTGCGGTATTTCACTAATCATGGATTTAAGAAAAAAAATTTCAAACAGGCTAAAAGTCTTTAAGGAGTCACAAGACCTGATGATAGATCACGCTTTTTTTAAAATGAACTTTAGAAGAATTTATACAATAGCTTTCTCCGATAATCTTTGCAAAATGACTGAAAGGGTTTTTGGTTTTAAAAGAGAAGGGGTGCTTAGAGAGCATCAATTTTCTAATGGCAAATATGTGGATAGTTATATTTTAGGCTTACTCAGAAATGATTGGAAGAGATGATAATAGACGAAAAAAAAATTAAGTTATGGTCTCAACTAGGTCAAAGGGCGGCTTTTGGATTAGCTTGTCTAGAGCTTGAAGAAGTGTACCCAAATCTTTTAATTTTAACTTCAGATGTATCTACATCTGCAGGACTCGACAGATTTAGAAAACAAGTCCCTCAAAAATATATTGAAGTGGGCATATCAGAACAAAATTTAATTGGTGTTGCTTCAGGGTTAGCAAGTGAAGGTCATGATGTTATCACTACTACATTTTCACCATTTCAGACTTTGAGATGCTGTGAACAAATAAAGGTAAATCTTGGGTATATGAAAAATAAAGTATGCATGGTAGGACTAGCTAGCGGTGTAGTGCTTGGAAGTCTTGGATATACACATTGCTCAATCGAAGATATCGGAGTATTAAGATCAATTCCTAATATTTCTATAATTTCCCCAGCAGATGTTAGAGAAACAATCAAATCAGTTGAAGCAGCCATAAATCACAGTCAGTCAGTTTATATTCGTTTAACAGGAGGATCTAATAACCCAATTATTTATAATGAAGATTACGACTTTAAAATCGGGAAGGCGGTTCAAATAGATAAAGGAAAAGATTTAGTTATCTACGCCAATGGTTCCATGGTTAATCTTGCTCAAAGTGTTCGATCTAAACTTTTAGAAAATAAAATAGAAGCTGAAATTATCAACGTCCATACTATCAAGCCTATAGATAAAGAAACTATTTTAAACACAGCGAATAGCAAAAAGTTAATTATTTCTATAGAAGAACACAGCATAGTAGGCGGTCTTGGTACTGCAATATCTGAAGTCATAAGCAATATTGATAATAAATCTAAATTAATATATTTCGGGCTGAAAGACTCATATGATTTTAGTGGAGATTATAATTATATGTTAAAAAAAAATGGACTAACCACTGAGACAATCTCAAATGAAATTTTAAAGGAATTTAAAAAATGAGTGATAATCTAAATAAATATAAAAAAGCTTTCACAGAAACATTTAGTATAGACGATAAAGGTTTAGAAAAGCTTGAATATCAGTCCATAGATAATTGGGACTCTATAGGACACATGACTTTAATGTCTGCAATAGAAGAAGCTTTCGGAATAACTTTTGAAACCGATGATATAATTGACTTTAGTTCTTTTACTAAAGGAAAAGAAATTCTTGAAAAATATAAAGTCTCAATTTAATTTCATCTATTTCAATGAATAAAAAGTTAAAATCCTCTTCAGCTTACCATTTATCTCAAAGTTTTTGGAGAATTTTAAGAAATATTGTCGGAAGGTATTTATGGAAAAATTTATATACCGTTTCACAAAAAAATAAAATTCCAAAATTAATTAAAAAATTTAAAGACAAGGATTTAAGCCTAAAAGATAAATTAGATTATCCTCAAGTTATTAAATTTAACAAAGGCTTAAAATTAAAGTTTAGTGAATTAATTTCAAGATACAACACATCAAAACCAGAGGGAGAATATAGAGATTTTTTGGATGATTTGTTTTTTAAGATAAGACCATCAACTAGAACAATCTTGGAAATTGGAATTTCTGAAGGTGGTGGACTAATGGCAATGAGAGACTTTTTTGAAAATTCGTTATTATGGGGAGTGGATATAGATAAAGACACTTTTATTAATTCTGAAAGAATTCAAAAATGTGAATGGGTTGATCAGTTAAAACTCAACACATTAGAGATAAACGCCAAAAATTTTGCCGTAAAATTTGATTTAATAGTAGATGATGGATGGCACCATCCAGAGTCTCAAATTAATTCGCTTTTAGCTTACTTACCTTATCTTAATAAAGGGGGGACTTATATACTTGAAGATATAGTTCACAATGATTATTACAAATATTTCCTTCAAATAATGAAATTATTGGAAGAAAAAAAATTTCAATATGAATATAAAAATTTTGATATGAATGGAAAGTCAGGAATTTCAGATAACTTGGGTTATCTAATCATTAAAAGAAACTAACTTTAAAATGACCATACTTAAAACTGAGATTCTTAAACCCCTTAATAAAAAAAAACCTAAACAAATTATTATTCTTTTCCACGGTTACGGGGGAAATGGAAAAAGCATATCTTTGCTGGCTAATTTTTGGAGAAGAAAACTCTTAGATACTGTATTTTATTGTCCATACGCACCATCAAAATGCGATAATGAAAAAAATAAGTTTAAGTGGTTCTCTCCAGGAGAACAAAATTCTAATACAAGCAAGTCTGAAATAATTTTATCGGTAAAAAAAATCGATAAATTTATAGACCAAGTATTAAAAGAAAATAAATTAAATGAAAAAAACCTTGTACTAGGTGGGTTTAGTCAGGGATGCATGTTAGCACTTGAAGCTGGCCTGCAGAGAAAAAATAAATTAAAGGCAATAATAGGTTACTCTGGAATGATAATAGATATAAAAAAAATCTCAAAAAAAATCAAATCGAAACCTAAAATATTTTTATTTCATGGTGATAAAGATAAAGTAGTTTTACCAAAGTTTTATAATCAAACAAAAAATTTTCTATTAAAAAAAAATTTTCCTATTAGGTCGAAGTTATTTAAAAATTGTGATCATAGAATTCCAGCTCTTGGTGCAAACCTTGGATTGGACTTTTTATCGAATGAAATGTTATTATAATTATTATGAACTATTGTACTCAAGACGCCTTAAAAGAACTAAATATAACAGGTAATTCTCTTTCTGAGAAAAATAAAGACGACCTAAAAAAAAGAGGTTATTGCTTAATTTATAAAACAGATGAAGAGTGGAAAAATCTAGGTATAGACATCAACTTAATTTCCGATGTGATAGATGAATTGATTGAAAAAGAGGGCTGGAAAGGTGGGTGGGATAATATTAAGCATCAAATGAAAGTTGGACAGCATCCAGAAAAAGGCGCTCAAAGATTGAATAATTTATTGAGAAAAAATAAATGTTTTAAAAAATTATTTACTATTCCTGAAACATTAGAAGCCTCATCATCTTTAATAAAATCAGATATAGCTTTATCTCAAATTATTTTAAGAATGCCTTTACCAGGAAAGGGCGACCAACCATGGCACGTTGATTGGACGCCTAGAAGAAAAGAAAATGATCCAATAAGGTCAGTTTTATCATCTATTTTACTAGACGATTTTACAAAAGAAAATGGAGCTACAAGAGTCATACCTGGTTCACATAAATTTTTGAAACCACCTTCTGAAGAAGGTTATAATTTCCAAGATCATCCAGAGCAAAAATATATTGAAGCGCCAAAAGGAAGTTTACTAATTTATGATATCAATCTTTGGCATAGAGGAAGTACCTGTAAAAATGGAAAAAAAAGAAGACACTTAAATATAAATTATAGAGATAGAAAAATTTGGCAACAAATAAATTTTAAGAAAGAATTACCAGAAAATTTAAAGAAAGATTTTTCAACTGCTGAAAAATATTTACTTAAGATTAGAGAAGAAGACCCTAATAGAAATGAGTGGTTATTTAAAAATAGAAATAACTTTTTTATAAAGAAGGGAATGAATTTATTCTGGAAATTAACAAAATGAAAAAAAAATTTATATATGACAAAAGAGAATTAAGTTTAATTAAAAGATTAAGAATTAAAGAAAATAGGGATTTAAAAAACGGTATTCGTTTAAATAGAAATGAGCGTGTTGACAATTTTCCAAAAGATATATTAGTCAAAATATTTAATAAAACTAAAAATTATGATTTAGGAAAATATCCAGATCATGAAGGCATTTATAGAGCACTTTCTAAATTTCTTAAAATAAGTAAAGAAAATTTACTTATTTCGTCTGGTTCAGACGGAAGTATAAAAAGTATTTTTGAAATTTTTTTATCTAAGAATGATAAAATAGCAGTTTTACACCCAACCTATGCAATGTATCAAGTTTATAGTGATGTTTTTAAAACAAAATTAATAAAGGTTAATTATAAAAAAGATTTTAAGTTAAATAGAGAATATCTTTACAAAGTTATTAAAAATAAAAATATAAAAGCTCTTTTCATTCCAAACCCCAATCAGCCCATAGAGGATATTATTTATAAAAATGAAATGAAAAAGATCTGTAACATATGTAAAAAAAAAAAGATCTTGCTAGTTGTCGACGAAGCTTATTATATGTTTGGAGCACCAACAGCAGCGGGTTTAATAAATTCTTTTGATAATATTGTTATATTAAGAACTTTCTCAAAATCTTTTGGTCTGCCTTCAATTAGATTTGGTTTTTTTATAGCTAGTAAAAAAATAATTAAAATAATGGACTCTTATAGATTGTCTTATGAAAGTAATTTTTTAACTGATAAAGTAGTTAAATACTTTATCGATAATTTTTCATTTGTAAAAAAATATATAAACCAAATAAAGCTAGGAAGAGAATATGTTAGGACTGAATGCCAAAAACTAAATTTTAATGTAGTAGGTAATTACTCAAATTTTTTATTAATAGATTTTAAAAAAAAATCATTAAAAAAAAAATTAGTAAATAAATTAAAAAAAAAAAGAATCTATGTAAAAAGCAATTATTCTGGAATACTCAAAAATTCTATATTGGTTACTTGTGGTTCAAAAAAAATAATGAAAAAGTTTACACAAATTTTGAAAATTAAATGAATGTTTTGATTACAGGAGGCTATGGTTTTTTAGGAAGCAGAATAGCAATACATTTAAATAAAAAAAATTTTAATTTAATTATATTAGATAAAAAAAAAGATAAAAAAAAAAATTTTTTACTAAAAAAAATTAAATACTTAAAAGCAGATTTAACATCAAAAAATTCACTTTCAAAAATAAAGATACCAAAAAATTTCATTGTTCTTCATTTAGCTGGTCAACCATCAGCAGCCCAATCATTTAAATATCCAGAAGATGATCTAAACAAAAATATTTTAGGAACACTTAACTTAATTAATTGGTGTAAAAAACAAAAAGTAAAAAAAATAATATATGCTTCAACATTTAATGTTTATGAAGAAAAATTAAAAAAACCTTTATTATCTGAAAAAGATAGGTGTGACTCCAAATCTTTATATGCAAATTCCAAACTCGCAGCAGAAAATTATATAAAAGTTTATTGTAATTATCTTGGAATTAAGTGGAATATTTTAAGGATGTTTAATGTTTATGGACCAGGACAGGATTCAAATAATAACTTTTTAGGGATGATTAGCATCTTTTTAAATATGGCAAAAAAAAATTCTACAATAAATGTAAAAGGCAGCTTGAAAAGATTTAGAGACTTCATTTACATTGATGATGTGGTAGAGGCATGGCATAGAATTATTATTGATAGAAAACATTATAATGAAATATATAATGTGGGTTCTGGTACCAAAACCACTTTAAATACCTTGTTTCAGAAAATTTCATTAGTATTAAAAAAACAAATCATCATAAAGGAGGAAAAAGGAACTCCAGGAGACTTTTTAGGATGTTATGCGAATATTTCTAAAATAAAGAAAGATTTAAAATTTCGACCAAAATTTAAACTAGAACAAGGATTAAAAAAATTTAATAACTTTTTAAATAATGACAAAAAAAAATAACATAAATATAAAAATTTTAGACTGCACTCTGAGAGATGGAGGTTACTATAATAATTGGAATTTTAATAATAAGTTAGTTAATGAATACATATCCTCAATTAATCGATCTAACATAGATGTAGTAGAAATAGGTTTTCGCTTTTTGAAAAATAATAATAATGGAACCTTTGCCAATACAAAAGAAAATATTATAAATAAAATAAATTTTAGAAAAAATCTAGAGATTGCTTTAATGATTAATAGCTCCGACTTAGATTTTTCTAAGAATTATAAAAAACAATTAAAAAAATATTTTTTAAATAAAAAAAAATCAAAAATCTCTATAATTAGATTTGCCACACATTTGAAAGATGTAAAAAAAGTGGTCCCACATTTAAAATATCTGAAAAA
>MDSV01013430.1_pt1 | contig 10112 bp, 9 predicted proteins | sample 810851 | NCBI WGS metagenome assembly MDSV01 (sample SAMN05326640, study PRJNA326480) | marine metagenome | isolation source: seawater | place: Atlantic Ocean: North East | collected 2012
AAGACAAAGTACCATCGGCGCAGAAAGGCTTGACTTCCGAGTTCGGAATGGGATCGGGTATTGCCCTTTCGCAATAATCACCAGGCATGTCTTTATACCTAATACCTAAATTTTGTAAAATTAAATTTTTAACTAATTTATAAGGCTTTTTAAACTTTTGAAATTTTATTTCGTTGCCAAATAAGAATTCCGATTGGAAAATAATAAACAATCGACATCCAATTATTAAAAAAGCTCCCAGTAGGTGAAAAAGGCCATAAACTTATTATAACTGCACTTAACAGACAAATTTCAAGATCATTAAATATACCTTCTTCTTTATAAAAAATTTTGAGAATTAAATGTTTCAAAGATAAAAAAGATATTAAAACAAAAAGTGTCGAGACAATTAAAAAAGAGAAAATCCCTGTTTCAGAAAGAAGTTCCATGTATGTATTGTGAGGATGAGTTTCACAAGAATATTCGGAAACAATATAATCATTACACTCATTTCTATATTGGCGAGGTCCTACTCCTAAAAACTTATTATCTAAATAAATTCTGTAGGCTGTAATATACATATCATTATGTGGTTTTGAGAAAATGTATATTTTATCATCGTTATTTTTTGTAAAATCTCGGATAGTTTGATCAACTAATCTGTCTTTAGCATTAGGAAATAAATTTAACAAAATGACTATTAAAGATAAGGAGGCAATGTATGTCCAAAATCTATAAAGCCTATATTCTTTTAGCATTAGTATTATGTATACAGCTGATAAATTCATAAAAAAAAGTGCTAGTCTTTCACCACTTAAAAAAATAAGACCTTCGGATAAAATAAAAATTATTGTTAAGAAAAATAATAGAAGTTTATTCTTTTTTGAGCTGTCTAAATAAATAAATAACCCAAATAAAATAGGAAAAAACCTTGCTAGATAACTACCCAATATTAACTCGGTACCAAAAAAACTACTAACTCGGTACTCATTAAATAATTCGTAACCTAGCAAATTTTTTCCAAAAAAATGTTGTATATAACCATCAATTACTAGTGATGAAAAGCAGACTAAAATTGATATAAAAAGATATTTTAAAAAAAATTTATCTCTATCTAACAAATACCAGAAGCATAATACAAATATTCCAAATCTAAAATAAAAAAAGGAATTTTTAAGTGATACTAGAATATTGTTTGAAAATAGTGAACTTAAAATCAAAATTACACAAAATAAAAAGAAAAATTTGAAGTAATAATTATCATAATACTTTATGAGTTTATTTTTAATTGAATTAACCAAGAATAATATTGCAACAACCGAGGTGCCCAAATCAGACAAAAATGGTCCTGTTATAAGTAGAATAGGCATTAGAATAATTACCCATCTTGGTAAAATATCCAATAAAAAATTATGTTTCATTAATCAAAATAAAATTTATTAAGTTTATTAAATTTCTAAAATTATAGTTTAATTATACGACAGAATTAATTAGTTTTAAAAATAATTCCTTAATTGTAGAAATAATTAATACAGATATTAATCTATGATCTATTTTTAAAAGCAGTTTGAAATAATACGAAAAATATACCAAAAATAATACCAATAATTATAGATAAAATAACCGTTTTATTTTTACTTGATGAAGTACTTGTTTCATATTTCGAAGACTCAACCATAATTTTTGATGCATGAAATTTGTTTGATTTCGCAATTGGTGTACCCAAAAAAATTTTTTGAAACCTCTCTATATCCTTATTTTCAATTAACATCTTTTTATATTTTTCTAGCTCACTTAAATAATTTGCAAATTTTGGATCATCTAATTTAACAAATTCACCTACATTCCTAATTTCGATTTCTATGTCTTCAATTTCAAATTGGTTTAACGTTTTTGCTGTTAAAATTAAATTGTTAAAAGTATCATTTAAATAAGATTGAATTTCTTCATTAATAGATACTTCAACATATTTTAGAAATTTATTCCAAGTTGCTGTATTTTCTACTTTAAACTGAATATTCCAGTAAGACAATCTATCACCTTCGTTACCATCAGGTGGTAATAATTTAATTTTAGATGCTAATTGAGTAACTGCATCTTCATATTCTTTATCATTTTTATAATTTTCTTTATTTAAGAATTTAAATTTTCTTATTCCATTTTTATATGTTTCATTTTCATTAAGTCTATCAAGAAATAAGTTTTGAAGTAAGATCTTATTAATTTTTTTGAAATTTTTAAAAGTCGAGGGACTTTCTATTTTTAACATTTCATTTAAAAATATATAATTGTAAGTATTTAACGCTATTGATTTTGAATTTATTTGTGACAGATAAGCATTATAAGTATCATACTCAATTTCATCAAAAGTTGAGATGGGTCTTATTTCTGTTGTTACTAAAGTTTTTGGTATTTCATTTTCTTTATCAAATAAAAATAACGAAACTACCAAAGTTATCACTGTTACTGTTAATACCTTAAACTTATTTCTCCAAATAGTTATTATTGCTTCAAATATATCTATATCTTCATCTATTTTATTCATGTTATTTAAAATTTTGATTTATTACAATTAACTGTATAAATCAAGAATTAGATCTATGATTGGGATAATTAATCTTATCATCTAATTTTAATAATTTTATTTTCAGTTGCTTTGTTTAAAGACTGTTTTTCGTCATATTTCATATATGATCTTTTTTCAGAATGAATAAAGTCTACGATTTCTGAGTTTGATTTATATACCTTAAGAATTTTCTCTAATAAGAATTTAACTTCCTCAGCTTTATTTTCATCTAACAATCTCTTTAATTTTTTTAATTCTAATTCTAATTCATTAAATGAAATAAATGTTTCACTTATTTTTTTAATTTTTGTATGAATAGTTTTTTTAGGATTATCTCCAATTAATAATTCTTCATACAATTTTTCCCCAGGTCGCAGACCTGTAATTTTAATTTCAATGTCACCACCTGGGTTGCTGTTGTCTTTCACAGTTAAACCTGAAAGATTTATCATTTTATTTATTAAATCATTTATTTTTACACTTTCACCCATATCGAGTAAAAATACTTCAGCTCTTTTACCCATTGCGCCTGCTTGAATAACTAATTGAGCTGCTTCAGTAGTGGTCATAAAGTAGCGTGTTACATCTTTATGAGTTAATGTAACTGGACCACCATCTTTAATTTGTTTCTTAAACTTAGGAATGACAGAGCCAGAGGACTCCAAAACATTTCCAAATCGAACTATTGAAAAATTAACATTTATATTCTTGTCGCTATTATAAAGTGCTTGCACACAAAGTTCAGCTAACCTCTTCGAAGCTCCCATTATATTGGTTGGTCTCACAGCTTTATCGCTTGATACAAGAACAAGATCTGACACTTTTTTATTCATTGAAGCTTTAACAACTGCCAAGGTGCTGAAAACATTATTTTTTACACCTTCGGTAATATTTGATTCGACTAATGGCACATGTTTATATGCCGCGGCATGATAAACAGTTTCTACTTTAAATGTATCTATTATTAATTCTAATTTTCCTTGGTCTTGAGCATTTACAAGTAAAGGAACAATTTTTAGATTTTTGTTATTTGCGATCAATTCCTCATATATTTTATAGAGAACAAATTCATTTAATTCAATAAGCAAAAGCTTATTCGGTTGCAATTTTATTATTTGTCTACAAAGCTCAGAGCCAATAGACCCTCCGGCACCTGTAACTAAGACTGTTTTTAATCTTATATTTTTATTTAATAACTTTTTATCAGGTTCAACTTTTTCGCGATTCAACAAATCATCTACATCTAGATCTTTAATGTCGGATATTGTAATTCTTCCATCTACAATTTCAGAAATACTAGGAAGTGTTTTGACTACTAAGCGATATTCATTTAATGTTTTAATTATTGTATTTCTTTTATTTCTACCAATTGAAGGCAGAGCAAGAAAAACTAAGCTTATATCGTTAAATTTAACTAATTTTTCTAAATCAGCTGAAGAATAAATGGTTTTACCAAATAAAACTTGGTTTCGTAATTGGTGATTGTCATCTAAAAATCCTTTAACGACAAATTCTGGACTATTTTCTAAAGCAATTACTAATTGTCTTCCAGCATCTCCAGCCCCGTACACTAATACATTTTTTTTGATATTAGATTTAATACTATAGCTATAATTATTTCCCAATAAATATTTTACTAATAACCTTGAACTTATAATTGCAAAAAATAAGAGCATCGGCTGAAGAATCCCAATTGATCTTGGAACAGCTTCACCAAATGATTTGGTTACAGTTTGAATTCCATATACTCCTATAATTGAGAAATATAAAAGTCCATAAACAAATGTTGATGCTAAAATCGTTAAAATAATTGATAAACCAGTGTAGCGAAATATTGTTCTATATAGACCAAAAATCCAAAATATTGGAATTGCTATAATTGCAGATATTGCAGCCGGGTAAATATTAAAATCTTTCAATAAGACTAATTGATCTAATCTTAAAACAAAGGCTAGCCACGTACACACTATGCACAAACCTAAATCGGTGAAAATAGCAATTAAACGCTTAGAGTAGCGATTTAATGAAAGTAAGCTATTTGCAAATTCTTTGTTAAATCTAATCATAGTATAATTAACTCATATACCTTTTTAATTAATATATCTGCATTATCAATCAAATATTTATAATCAAAAGTTAATTTAATATTAATATTCCTTTTAAAATTGAGTTATTAAAAATTATTTTTAAATTTTTGTAATTATAATTAGAATTACTGAAAATGTATTTAAATCAATTTGGAAAGATTTTACAAACCCTTTTTAAAAATATTTTCTAAAACTATTTTTATTTTTGATAAATCCTTTTTATGCTGAGGGTAAGAAAGTGTGTGATTGACATCTAATGCTATGCTGGTTTCACCTAAAATCTGACAGTTTTTGAGTCTCGTTAATTTAAAATTTTTGAGTTTTTTAAAAGATTTTTCTAAATATATTTCAGGACAAGATCCTGTAAAAGATTTGATATTTTTTTTTCTTAAATTTTTAATAATTTTAAATCGAATTTCTTTGTAATTTTTAACATCATTTTTTATAAAAAAATAAAATCTATACCAAGCTGATTTAGTTTTCCAAGAAGGAAAGTAACTGTATAAATAATTTGGATAGTCTGAAATCAACTTAAAGTAATTTTTTGAAATTTTTTCTCTTTTTTCTTGAACTTTTCTTAGATTTTTAAGTTGCTCTAAACCTGCAAATGATTGTATTTCAGTAATTCTTAAATTTGTTCCAAAATAATCTTTGTTGTAAATAAATTGTTCAGTACTCTTTTTTTTTTTAATTGTTGTACCATGATTTATATATCTTTTACAAAAATCAAATATTATTTTTTTGTTTGTAGAGATCATCCCTCCTTCTCCTAGAGTAGAAATAATTTTATCATTACAAAATGACCAAGTGCTTATATCGCCAAAAGAACCTACTTGTTTTCCATTAATTGATGCTCCATGCGCTTGTGAACAATCTTCTATAATCTTTACTTTATTTTTTTTAGCCAATTTATTTATTTCATTCATATTGCAAGGCAATCCGGCTAGATGCACACAAATTATAGCTTTAGTTTTTTTATTTATTTTTTTTTGTAAATTCTTAAGGGAAATATTTTGAGTGAATAAATCAATGTCTACAAATATGGGTTTATGTCCTGTATTTACTATACACGATGCTGATGAAAAAAAACTTCTAGCTGGCACGATAATTTCAGAATTTTTTGGTAATCTTAATGATTTTATCGCGACCTCTAATGCTGCAGTTCCGTTACAAATAGCAATGGAGTATTTATTTCCAATAAATTTTGAGAATTCTTCCTCAAATTTTTTTCCAAACGGACCAGTTACGTAATTAATATTTCCTGAATGAAGTATTTTTCCAATTTTATTAATTAAATTACTGCTAAAATTTGGCCAATTTTTTTTTTGCATACCTCGCTGGAACTCCTTTCACAAATGAGTCTGATTTTAAGTTTTTCGTTACGAGTGATCCTGCGGCAACAAAAACATTATCTCCAATTTTACAATTCTCTATTATTTTAGTACCTAATCCTATCCAACAATTTTTTCCAATTTTTACGTTTCCTGCAATAATTACACCTGGACAGATGTGTGTGTTATCTTTTATTTCGCAATCATGATCTATTGATGCATTAGAATTTATTATACAATTCTTCCCGATTTTGCTGTCTGTATTTATAAAGGTTCCTTGCATAATCATACTTCCTTCGCCAATTTTTGATCCAATGCTTCTATATGATTTTTGGTGAACAAGCGTAGCAAATTTAAATTTATTGTTTTTTAAATATTTATAATATTTTTCACGTACTTTATTATTACCTATTGCAACTATTACTTGAGAGATTTTTTTTTTTTTATTTTTTAGAGTTTGATGATTTCCAATAATCTGATGTTTTTTATTATTTATTTTAAAAAATTTTTTTTTTTGATCAAAAAGCAAGAATTTTTTTTTCTTTATTATATCGTAAATAGATTTAGCATGACCTCCTGCACCAAAAATAGCTATCGTCATATTTAATCCAATATTTTTTCAACTCTGAAGGCTTCAGCATATTTCATATAAACTTGACTTCCTCTCATTTTTGATAAGTTTAAAATTGTCTCTTTTGACCTAGGATGAGGAAATTTTTTAACTTGAGATTTGTACTTAAGAAATGCTTTAATTTTATTATTTACATCAGATTTATTTAAGCTTACAAAAAAATTTGGATTAAAGGATTTTTCATCTTCATTCCATTCAGTCTCAGAAACTACCTCATAAGAAAGAATCTTTTTTAATTTACTTTTTTTATTAGGTCTCAAAGAAACTTTTGCTGCTTTAAAAATAATTTTATGATCATCATGAATATCATGTGATGATGGTATTAATACAATTTCTGGATTAATTTCTAAAATATATTTACTTATAATATTTGAAATTTTATAAATAGGATAGTTGTTTAAATTTAAAGCAGGTAAATTTTCAAAAAGTAATTTTTTTGTCCCGATCAAATTATTAGCTAATTTCGACTCTTTCCTTATTTGTTTGATTTTTTCAGATGAAAATATTTCTGGTGCCCCTTTATTTGCATTTGTTAAAATTAAGACACTAACATAATAATTTTTTTTTGAGTATTTTGATATAAATCCTCCACAGCCCAAAATTTCATCATCGGCATGAGGTGATAAAATTAGAATTCTTTTATTCATTATATTTTTAAATAGATTAAAACTATATATCTTAATCAAATTACTTTATAGCATGAAATTCGGCAATTTAAATTATGTTATTTTAAAGATAAATTATTTTATTTAATTATTGATGATTTATTTTTTAAAAATCTTTTCACTAATACAATTGGAGTTTTTAATATAATTTTAAAATAATTGATTAAAGTATAGTTATTAACCAATTTAATATCTAACTTAATTTTTTCAATTAGTTTTCTATTTTTACCAGTGAAATTTATTTGTGACAATCCCGTTATCCCTGGAAGTATTTTTCTTCTTTTAATCCTTAAATTTTTACTTATCTTTTTTTCTATATTTTCAGGAAGTGGTCTTGGGCCAACAATTGACATATCTTTGTTTAAAATATTTATTAACTGAGGAATTTCATCTAAGCTAGTTCTTCTTAATATTTTGCTAAAATAATTTAATCTTAAATTTTCATTTTTTGTAATATTGTTGCTCATAGTACGAAATTTAAAAATTGTAAATTTATGGCCATTTTGACCAACTCTAGTTTGTTTATAAATTATTGGAAATCCATCAATTATTAGGATTAATATTGATATTATTAATATTAATGGTGATAAGATTATTAATATTACTATAGAGATTAATATGTCGGAGATTCTTATCATCAAATTGTAATAAATATATCTGTATCGCCTAAGAATATTTCCTTGTTAGATAGAATTTTTTTTTTTTGTGCTAAATTTTTTTTTTTTAAAGATCCAATTTTAAAACTCATTGTATTAATTAATTTGGAGTTACTCATATTAATCTTCTTTTTTGATAAAAAGATAATTTTATTCTGATTTTTTATAATATTTGAAATATGTTTAGAAATTATTTTATTTGAACCAAAATGGTCCAAAATAACGTAGCTTATAACAGATTTATTTTTGTTATACTTTATAATAAAAAAACTCTTTAATCGCTTGTATTCAAATTTATTAATAAAATAATCTTTCTTTCTATAGCTTAAATATCTTTTTTTAAAATAATTGAAATTTTTAAAAAAAAACGAATTATTATTTATTATATTTTTTTTTAATTTAATTAATTCATCGATTGAATAATTTTTTTTATTTCTAAAATAATTATTATTTGATGACGTTTGATATATGAAAAATTTTTTTTCCTTAATATTCTGATTTTTAATTCCAAAATTTGCGAAATTATTTTTGTTTGGCCACATTACTACAAAAGAAGTTTGCTTTGGGATTTTTTTTTTTGCCTGTTTTAATAATTCTGAGAAGACTCCTATACCTCTATAATCTTCTAGGACCATACTTGAATGCCTTGATAAAATTCTATCTTTTGAAGTATTATTTAATTTGATAGAAACCATGCCTACATTTGCAATTAATTTTTCTAAATAAAAAGCTCCATAGCAAAAAGAAAATTTATCCTCGAAATATCTCCATTTAAAAAAATTGAAACTTATATTCTTTTTGAAACAGGAATAAAATAGACTCTTAAATTCAATGTAATCAGTAAGTTTTAATCTTCTAAAATTTAAATTTTTTAAAATAGTTTTCATTATTTTTGAAATTTAAAGTTTGTTATTATTTTGTATAAATTTAGATTGATTTGATCTCTAAAAAAATTTTTATTTATTGATTTTATCGCATTATACGACATATCATTAAAAAATTGCTTTTCTAAATTTAAGTAAAGTATTTTTAGAGGAACTTCCTTATATGTTTTTACAAAAAGGCCATTAAACTTATCTATTATTAGATCATTATTTCCTCTAATATCATAACATATCACTGGTAAACCATGTGAAAGGCATTGCATTACTGAAACAGGCAAACCTTCTCTCTTGCTTAAATGTAGCAAAATATCATATTTTTTTATTTTTTTTTCTAAATTTATATCAAATTTTTTAAATGAAATATTATGAAGTTTTTTTTTAAATTTAATTGAATTGAATTTATTATAATTACCATATCCATAACAATCCAATTTTATTTTTTTCCCTTTCAGAATTTCAGCGACTTTTAATATCTCATGATATCCTTTTTCTTTTTTGTAGGCTGATATAATTAAGATACTTTTAATAAAGTTTTTTTTTTTTATTTTTTTTCTATAATATTTTGAAGCAGGGTTCAGTCCAACACCACTAACTTTATAACATGACGTTCTCTTTGTTAGATTTTTTAAAGTATAATTATAATCTTCATTATTAATTGTAATAAATAAGTCAGTTTTTTTTGACAATATTTTTTCAATTATTTTTAAAATAAATTTTTTAAATATATTAGTGGTAGATGTGAAACGAAAACCATGAACGAAATATATAATCTTTATTTTTTCAAAAAAAGTAAAAAGTCTAAATAAATATGCAGCAACTGGTGTATGAATAAAAAATAATGTTGAACTATTCTTATTTGTTATTTTTTTTATCTGAATGAAGATTCTTACATACTTAAATAAATTAAATAAATCTAAAATTTTTGTTGGAAATTCAATCTTATGTTTGAAATTACATTTAAAATTTAAATTTTCTATGTCAGAACAAGCAACCTCAACTTCATATTTTTTTTTTAAAAAGAAATTTGCTTGTGACTTTAAAAAAGTATTAAATGTAATTGATTTAGTGCAGATAAAGATTATCTTCATTTAAAAAACCCAATTTGTGAAATAATTATTACCCATTTTCTCAACTGAATATTCTTTTTTAATTCTATAACGTGATTTTTTTTTTAAGGTTTTCCATTTTTTTTTTTTAGATTTAAAAGTTTTTATAATTTTATTTAAGTTCATAAAAATTGAATTATAGTCATTCTTATTTATTACAAATCCACAATCATTTATAATTTCTTTTGAACAGCCAACATTACTCGA
>MDSV01108862.1_pt1 | contig 10112 bp, 3 predicted proteins | sample 810851 | NCBI WGS metagenome assembly MDSV01 (sample SAMN05326640, study PRJNA326480) | marine metagenome | isolation source: seawater | place: Atlantic Ocean: North East | collected 2012
CCGCGAGCGTCTCGCGCGTCGCGCGCTCGCGCTCGCGCTCGAGCCGCGCCTTGATATCGTCGAGCGCGAAGCGACGCCACGCGGACATCGCGGCAGCCGCGAGGCGTCTCTCGACCCGCGCCTCGGCGGACGCCGCGACGCGCGCGTGGCGCTCGTCGCGGCCCGCGTGATTCGTGGCGACACCGGGGTCGTCGAGTCCGGTGTTTCGCGGCGCGGGCTCGGGCTCCGTGCAGGTGGACGCGTCCGACTGGAACCCCGAACCGGTCTCGTCGGTCCGGAGCCGCTCCGCGCCGCGTTCTCGCTCGCGGCGGCGACCGCCTCGGGGCGACCGGCCGGCGGACTCGAGGCGAGGCGACGAAGGCACCGAGGGAAGGAGAGGAAGACCACTCGCGTGAGCGGCTGAAGGCGCTCGAGCACGCGTTCTCGCGTCTGTCGCTTCGACCGCGCGCGTCGCCGCCGCGACACTCCGCGCTTTTACCGCGCTCGTTCGCCACGCGGCGAACGCGGCCGCGACGGCCCTTTTGGTCGCGCGCGCGCTTAAAAGAACGCGCTTCGCGGCGACGCGCCTTCTTTCGGTCTCCGCCGCCGCGGCGCGCCAGGCCGACGTCGTTCGCGCCAAAGCCGATCGCGATCGTCTGGACGCGAACCGAGCCAACGCGACGCGCGCGCGTTTCTCCCGCGACGTCGTCGCGCGCCAAGCGCGAAGCGCGCTCGAGACGGTTCTCGCGACGCGCCTCTGCGTTGCGCGTTGAACCAGCGCGCGCTCGCGTCGCGATCGGACGACCCGGAAGGTCCAGCCGCGGAACGCGCGTGCCGTCTTTGCCGCGCGCAAACGCCTCGCCGCCCCGGTCGCGACGCGGCGCTCGCGAGACGTCTCGTCCACCGCGCGTCGCCACGCGCGGAGAAAACAAGCCTTGTTCGCAACCTCGAACCGGTTCGCGACGAGACGCACGCGCGAACGCATCTCGTTCCGGCGCCGCGTCGCGTCGGACCAGCGCGCGAGCGTCCGGCGCGCGACGGCGCGCGCCGCGCGCCTGAGCGCGCGGGTCGTCGCCTCGCGGCGGTCCGCCTCCTCCACCCCGAACGCCGCCCACGCGCGGAACGAAGCGCGCGCGCGAAGAATCGCCATCTTGCGCGCGGCTTTCGCGAAACACCGACGCTCGTCTTTGGTCCGCCGCGAAAGCGCGCACCACCGCTCGAAGGCGTTTTGAAGCGTCTTGCCGAAAATCCTCGCCGCCGCGCGTCGTAACAGCCGTTCCGTCTTCTCAGCTTCCTCGGTCTCCTTCGAGGCGCGTCGACTCCGCTCGAGCCTCGCCGCGCGCGACTCCGCGGTCACCGCGCGCCACTTCGCGAACGCCTTGGTTTCGACCCGCCGCGCAAATTTCCCGACGACGCGTCTCGTCGCCGCGCGGACGCGCCGCGCGTCCGCCGCGAAACGCGTCCATTCGGAAAACGCGGCGCTCTTCTCGCGGTTCCGCGCGCGCGCCACCACGCGCGCCATCGTCCGGAGACGTCGCGTCTCTTCGTCCGACCGCGACGCGGCCAGTTCGCGTTCGAGCCTCGTGACGTCCGCGGCTAAACGCGCGTTCGTCTCGGCGAGCGCACGCGCGGTGGACGCGTGCGCTTCTTCCGCCGCCGCCGCCGCCGCCGCCACCTCGAGGCGCGTCTCCCGCACGCGCGTCGCGTGGCGCGCCTCCGCCTCCGCCAGCGCCTCGCGGGCGGCGGCGAGCGCCTCCGCGTCGCACTCGCGGTCCCGCCGCGCCTGCGCGAGCTCCTCCGCGCGCCGCGACGCCTCAAGCTCTGAACGCCGCAGGTCGCTCAGCAGCTGGTCGGCTCTGGACTCGGCGGCCTCCGCGGCTTTCGAGGAGACCGCTCGGCCTCGGCTCGCGCTCGCCAGCTTCTCCGTCGACGCGGCGAGCGCGTCGCGCGTCTCGTCGTACGCGGACTCGAGGTCCTTCAGCGCCTGACACTTCGCTTCGTGCTGCTCCGCGAGCGACTCGCACTGCGCGGTGGCCTTCGCGGCGGTCGAGGCGGCGCGCTCGCCGGCGCTACGCGCGTCTGCGGCGTCCAGACGGAGCTCGCGGATCACCTCCTCGGCGTCGCGAAGCGCTCGGCGCGTCTCCTCGAGGCGGCCGCCGACGTCCGCCGCGCGAGACTCCGCATCCGCCGCGCGCGCCTGCGCCGCGTCCCGCTCGCGCCGCGCGGCGTGTTCCGCCGCGCGCGCGTCCTCCGCGTCCATGTTCTTGGCGCTCGCGGAGCTCTGCGCGTCGCGCCGCGCGCCGCGCTCATCCGCCAACGACGCCGTCGCCTCGGCGAGTCGACGCTCAAGCTCGGAACGGGTGTCCGCCTCGCGCCGCGTCTCGTCGCTCGCCGAACGGAGAAGCGTCTTCAGACGATCAATCTCCGATTCGAACTCGGCGGTTCGCGCGTTCGCGTCCGAACGCGTCGCGTCGGCGCGCGCGCGCGTCTCCTCCTCCATCATCCGCGCGTTCGCCTCGGCTTCCGCGGCGCGGACACGCCACCGCTCCGCCTCCGACTCCGCCGACTCGACCCGCTCGGCGGTCCGGCGCTCGTTCGTCTGCGCCGCCTTCAGGTCCGCCGTCACGCGACGCACCTCCGTCGCGGCGCGGCGGAGCAGGCGTTTCGGGACGGACGCCATCTCTCCGCCGTCGTCGGAGTGATCGTCATCCTCCGAAACGTCGTCGCCGCCGCGGTCCAGGCGGCGAAGCACGCGTCGCGTCGTCGCGGGTGTCTCCGCAGCGGCGTCCTGACTAAATACTCTGCCGACCGGCGGCGACTCCGCGGGGGGCGTTTTTCGGGACGCATCCGGAGCGCGCTCCGTCGCGGCGGCGACGGAGCGCGATTCGCGCGCTTCTTTCCGAGCCTGAGCCTGAGCCTGAGCCGACCCCAGGGCTCGGATCTCGTCCCGCGCCGCGGCGATGTCCGATCGAAGCGTCTCCTCTAACGTCGCGGGCGTACGGGTAAACAGTTCGCTTTCGTCGCGCGCCGCGTCCGTCCCGTCGTCTTTTTTTTTGGCGACGAGGGAGACTCTCGTCTCCCGCGAGCGATCCCCGGCTGCGGGTTCGATCGCGCGTTCCGCACGCGCGACTTCCATGACCGAGTCGCGCGTTCGCGTCGCTTGTGTCGGGTCTGTCGCGAAACGCTTCGCGGTCGCCGTCCCGGTCTGCGGCGAAGCTTCGCGCGCGAAGACGTTGGCGTCGAACGCGGCGTTCTCGTCGTCTCCGCGGAACCGCTCGGGGGACGCCGCGATCCTTCTCGCCGCGCGGTTCGCGCGCGGGGACGGCGCCCTCGCCAGGATGGCGACGTACACTTCCTTCCCCTCCGCGGTCGGGATGCTGTCCAGCGCGGTGTGCCCCGCGACGTTGCACGCGTCCGGGTCCGCGCCGTTCGCCGCGAGCCACGACACCACCGGCCACCTCAGGTGCGCGGCGGCGACGTGCAGCGCGGTGTCGCCTCTCGCGTCCGCGGTCTTCGCGTCGACTTCGGGCGCGCCGCCGGCGTCGCCGTGCTCCAGCACGAGGCGCACTGCGGTCAGGTTCCCGCGCGCCGCCGCGGTGAAGAGCGCGGAGACCCGCGACGCCATGGCGTCCCGCGGGACGTCCCGAGGCTCCCGGTTGTTAGAATCCCGACACGATCCGTCTCGCGCGCTCTCGGAAGCCCCGACAATCCAATCGCGGTTCGACGCTTCGTCCCGAGCCAACCAGACGCGCGTTACTCGAGCGCGTGCCCCGCTCCGGTTGACTGCGGGACACACCAGAGACGCGTCTCCGCCTCTGTGCTCGGTGACGCCTCGAGGTGTGGCGCCGGAGACGACGCGGCCACCGCCGATTCTCGAAGTCGGTCGTTACTCGCGCGAGAGCGAAGCAGGTTGGAAAATCGCGCGCGAGGCACTCCGGAGAAAATCGACTGCCTGTAAGTCGTGTCGGCGCTCGGCGCGTGTCGGTTTCGGAAGGGTTTCCGACGGACATTTGATCCAAAGCGCCGTGCGCGTCGGCAGAGATCGAAGGCTTCGGGACGACGACGTGTCACGTCGATCGCGCCCGCTCCTCCCCACTCTCGGCTGCGCGGTTCGCCGAAGCGCCCTCCGCTCGCACACACGCGCAGCGCAGACCCTCTGCCGCGCGCCCCACCCGGTCCGACGCGCTCGTGAGCCCCGCCGCGTCTTCGCGCCTCCCGCCGGTTCGCGAAGAAGTTATCCGGCTCGCCGAAAAAAGCGTCGGCCGAGATGCTCGCGCTGCGCCCCGCCGCGCTGGCGACGCGCACCGCGCGCGCAGCGCGCGCGTTTCGCGCCACCGGCCGCGCCCTCGTGCGACCCCCCCTGGCCAACGCTCGCGTCCGTCCCGCGGGCTCTCCCGACCGCCGCGCGGGCGTGCGTTGCCGCGCGACCGCTGCGGGCCCGCGCGTGGACAACGACGTGGTGGTGCCCGGAGTGGACCACGCGAGCCTTCCCAAGAACTTCGAGCACGGCGACACGGAGGAGCGCCTGTACCAGTGGTGGGAGGAGAGGGGCTGCTTCCAGCCGGACCCGAACGCGCAGGGCGAGCCCTTCTGCATCGCCATGCCCCCCCCGAACGTCACCGGCGCGCTGCACATGGGGCACGCCATGTTCGTCACCCTGCAGGATGTGATGGCGCGCGTGGCGCGCATGCGCGGCCGCCCGACGCTGTGGCTCCCCGGCTCCGACCACGCCGGCATCGCAACGCAGCTCGTCGTGGAGCGCGCGCTGGAGAGCGACGGCTTGACGCGCGAGGGCATCGGGCGCGAGGCGTTCGAGGAGCGGACGTGGGCGTGGAAGGAGGAGTACGGCGGGCGCATCGCGGGTCAGATTCGACGTCTGGGCGCGTCGTGCGACTGGTCGCGGGAGCGGTTCACGCTCGACGAGGGCTTGAGCGACGCCGTGCTCGAGTGCTTCATCAAGCTGCACGACGACGGGCTCATCTACAAAGGCACGTACATGGTCAACTGGGCGCCCAAGCTGCAGACCGCGGTCTCAGACCTGGAGGTGGAGTACGCGGACGAGCCCGGGACGCTGTATTACTTCAAGTATCCGGTGGCGCCGTCGTCCGAGTCGGACGACGACGCGTCGGACGACGACGCGTTTTTGGAAGTGGCGACGTCTCGGCCGGAGACCATCCTCGGCGATACCGCGGTCGCGGTCAACCCGAACGACCCCCGGTTTCAGCACCTGATCGGCCGCGAGTGCGTCGTGCCGTTCACGTCCCCGCCTCGTCGCGTGCCGATCATCGGCGACGAGTACGTGGACATCGAGTTCGGCACGGGCGCGCTCAAGGTGACCCCGGGGCACGACCCCAACGATTACGAGATGGGCGCGCGGCGCGGCTTGGCGACGATCAACATCATGAACAAAGACGGCACGATGAATGCACTCTGCGGAGAGGCGTACGAAAACCTGGATCGGTTCGAGTGCCGCTCGAAGCTGTGGGCGGACATGGAGACGAACGGTCTGGCGATCAAGACGGAGCCGTACCAGACGCGCGTCCCGCGCTCGCAGCGCGGCGGCGAGATCATCGAGCCGCTCGTCTCCGAGCAGTGGTTTTGTAAGATGCAGACGATGGCCGAACCAGCGCTCGCGGCGTCGGAGAGCGGCGAGCTCACGATCGTGCCGCAGAGGTTCGAGAAGATTTACCGGGGGTGGCTCACGGACATCCGCGACTGGTGCATCTCGCGGCAGCTCTGGTGGGGACACAGGATTCCCGTGTACTACGTGCACGCCGACGCCGGCGCGTTGGCGGCGGCGCGCGCGGGCACGGGCAAAGGCTCGTCTTCCGTGTACGTGGTGGCGCGCGACGAGGCGGAGGCGTTGGCGAAGGCGAAAGCGGCGCACGGCTCGGAGTTCGGGGACGACCTCGTGGTGTACCAGGAAGAGGACGTCCTCGACACGTGGTTCTCTTCCGGCTTGTGGCCGTTCTCCACGCTGGGGTGGCCCGACGCCTCGGCGGAGGATCTGAAAAAGTTCTTCCCCACGACGGTGATGGAGACGGGCCACGACATTCTGTTCTTCTGGGTCGCGCGCATGGTCATGCTGTCGTACGGCATGACCGGCGAGCTGCCCTTCAAGACGGTGTTCCTGCACGGGCTCGTGCGCGACGAGAAGGGGCGCAAGATGTCCAAGTCCCTGGGCAACGTCGTCGACCCACTGAACGTGATCGAGGACCAGGGGTGCGACGCGCTGCGCTTCACCCTCGCCACCGGCACCGCCGCCGGCCAGGACCTGAACCTGAACATGGACCGTCTCGCGTCGAACCGGAACTTCACCAACAAGATTTGGAACGCGGGGAAGTTCGTGCTGTACGCGCTGGAGGGCATGGACGACGACGAGCGCGTGGCGCTCGTCGCGGAAGCCGAGGCGATTGGCCTCATGGACGAAGAAGCGCTCGCGACGACGCTTCCGTTGCCGAGCGCTTGGATCGTGAGCAAGCTGCGTTCGACGACGGACCACGTCACCGCCGCGCACGACCGCCACGATTTCGGCGAAGCCGGCCGCGCGGCGTACGCGTTCTTCTACGACGACTTCGCGGACTGGTTCATCGAGGCGTCCAAAGCGAGGCTCTACTCGGACGACGAGAAGGAGAAGCGCTCGACGCTCGCCGTCGCCACGCACGCGCTCGACCAGACCTTGCGGCTGTTACACCCGTTCGTGCCGTACGTCACGGAAGAGGTGTGGCGGTCGTTACCGCACCGAGGCGAGACGTTGATGTGCCAAGCGTGGCCGCGCGTGAACGCCCCGACGCACGACACGTCGGTGGCGCAGTTTGAGCTGTTGCGGTCCGTCACGCGCGCCATTCGCAACGCGCGCGCCGAGTACGCGGTGGAACCGGCGCGGCGCGTCCCCGCGACGATCGTCGTCGCCGCCGACGCCGACAGAGACGCGCTCGCGAAGGAGCTGGGCACGTTGGCGAGTCTCGCCAGGCTGGATCTCGATCGCGAGACTCGAGTCGTCGCCGTGCCCCCGGAAGAGGCGGTCGCGAACCCCGCGTCCTTCGTGCAGCAGGTTGTGGCGGACGGCGTGGAGGTGTTCCTTCCGCTCGCGGGCATCGTCGACCCCGCGAAGGAGTCGGCGCGCCTGGAGAAGCAGGCGGCGAAGCTGGAGAAGGAGATCGGCGGCCTCGCCGGGCGCCTGAGCTCGCCCAAGTTCGTGGAGAAGGCCCCGGAGGAGGTGGTGCGCAAGAGCGAGAAGGAGCTGGCGGAGCTGCGCGAGCGGCTCGCCGCCGTCGCCGCGCGCCTCGAGCAGATGAAAGCGCTCGCCGCGGCGTGAGACGAGCGAGCGTTACGCGTCGCGACGCGCGTCGCGACGCGCGCCGATCATCGAAAGCGGCGTACGCGCGTGAGTTCTGTTCATCGAGGGTTCATCGAGGGTCGTATTTCCTGATAAACGTTAAAGTATGAATATAAAAGTCTCCTGCGTATATCGTACAGCGCGCGCGCGCCGAAAAAAGTCTCTCGACGCGACGCTCGGGGGCGCGCGTCTACGCCAAGACGCGCATGGACGCGAGATGGGCGCGGTCCCCCCCACTCCCCTCCTGGAACCCCCCATCCTCGATGTGCGACTGCATCGCGCGCTTCGTGGTGGGCGAGCAGTCCAAAGTGGACAGCTCGTGCGCTTCCAGGAGGAGCAGACTGGAAAACGATCCGCGCTGTTTCCGCCCGGCGCTTGCCGCGCACCCCTCGTCGTCGTCGTTGCCGACGTGCACAACCACCACGCGCGGCGGGATGATCTGCGTCGCGGTGGTCGTGCCGAGCGAGCCGGAGCCGTGCCGTTCGGGGGACGTCTTGGTCTTCACGCTCTTGAACGCGCCGCCGAGCGCCGAGGGATCCCCCGGCGGCGTCCCGAGATCGCCGTCGCCGTCCAGGGAGTTCCACGGGAAGGACATCTCGTTCGGTTCGGCGGAGGTGAACTCGGAGCATCCGCCGTTGAATTCAAACGGCGCGTGACTCAGCGACCCTTCTCCCTCCGCGACGAGCCGCCCGCCCGCGGGCGCGCCGTCGAGGTCGCCGTCCGACGCGGACTGCTGCAGGAAGGAGATGGCGGAGAAGCTGCCGTGCTGCCTGCCGATGGACGCGCTCTCCCCGGCCCCGGTCGGGTCTCGGGCCCGCGACGTCGCGCTCCGGAAGCTCGGCCCGCGAAGCTCGGGCTCAGTTGAAAAATCGCCGCCCACCTCCACGCAGGGGGTCTGGGTCTGGTCCACGCAGAGACGTGCGCTGAACTCCTCGCCCTGCGGTCGAGAAGCGTCCGGGAAGAAGGGTCCGGCGCGTCAGACGTCAAAGACGCGCGCGTCCGGCGGTTTCGGGGCCAAGCGAATTTTGCCCCCCGGCAGAGTGACTGAAAAAAAGAACGCGCGCGGGAATAATCTCGCCACGCGCGTGCGAACACAAAACGCGTGAGATTGTCGTCTCGAGGGGGGCGCATCTCTGGCCTGGGCGGCGAGGATCCCGACGGGTTCTCGAGCGCGGACACGCACCTCATCTGTTTTCTGGTCCGCGAACAGCGCGAGCTCCTCGAACGCGCTGGTCAGCGCGGAGCGTCTCCCGCCTCCCGAGTCCGCCTTGTGCGGAATGTTCACCGGGTGGCTCGACATGTCTCTTCTGTTGTGCTCTGTGCTCTGTGCTGTGCGCAATCCGGTGGCGTGTCGGTCACGTCGAGGCGACGGCGGTGCGCGGCGGGGGATACGTCGGGCGGTCAGCGCGTCGCGGAGGCAGTGGACGGGAAGAGCAGACCGGCCGCGCGTTCGCGCGCGTTCGCGGTGCCTCGCCGCGCGCGCCCGGGCTCGAACCCGGGCGGCCGCGCTCGCGAAAAGCGCGCGCCACGGGAAACGGTGCAGATGGGAAAGCCCCCGCGACGCACCTCCGTCGAGCGCGTCGTGTGTTCGCGTCGACGCGCGCTCGGCCTCGATCGCGGGCGTGACGCGCGCGGCTGAGTGTGATTCGCGTGCGTGCCGGGGCACAGGGGTGGCGATGGAGAGGCGTCGCCCGGGGCCTGGTGAAGGGAGCGCGACCCGCGTCGCGTGGTGTGCGCGAGAAACGCGACACACTCAACAGGATGGATGGCAAAACGATGAGGACGGTTCAACACTCGCGTCGTGCGGCAATAGTTTTCGCGGTTCCCGGCGACGTGGGTGCCCGCTCGTGAGTTTTTCTTCGCGCGAACGGTTTCGCGGTTCGAGATTTTCTCGCTTCTGGCGCGACCAGTTCTCGATCGACGGGTCGCGAACTGGAAAACGAAAGCGGGGTCGCGAGAACGGAGTCGTGGGACGTGACCGAACGCGTCTCGCTTTCCCGAAATTTTCAAAGGGAAATTGCGGCGTGAAAGGGAAAAAAGGCGGCGGCCGCGAACTGGAAAAAGCGCAGAATCGGATTATTTTTTCTCCGCGCGGATCTGACTGATGATGCGCCTTCCGTGTTGTACTTGTCGATGCATCAGACAGTCACGTGCTTTTTTTTGGATTTTGGGGAGCGAACACGTGAAAGAAAGCAGCCTCGCGCCTTCTCGCGAAGAGAAAATGAAAAAAAAACGCCATGTACATAGCACTACGCGTTACTCGCGCGTCTCCAGCTCCCGTTCGAGCGCCCCGCTCCGCCCGCGCGTCGCGATGTCGCTCGCCATCGACAGCGCGTCCACCCACAGGTCGCGCTGCGGCTCGTCCGGCGCGACGAACCACGCCGTTTTCCCGTCGCACAGGAGTAAAAAAAAGCCGCGCTCGCCGCGTGCGAGCGGGAACGACGCGTCGCGAGGCGCCGCGGCGACGCGCGCGATTTCCCCGAGACTGATCGCCCACGCGTCGTCGGCTCTCTCCTCCGTCGCGTCTCCGCGAGCCTCTGTCGCGTCGGTCCCGTCGCTCGAATCAATGAGCTCGCGAAACGACGCGTGGTCCGCCGCGAACGTCGCACGCGCGCGCCACCCCGCGCGTCGTTCACTAAAAGAATCGTCGCCGCGAGCGCCGCCCGTCTGTTCGCGCTCGCGCCGCAACGGCCCGGCGAAAAAAAACGGCGGCGCCGGCAGGGCGCGCCGCACCAGCGCCAACGCCGCCCGGTAGGCTCGGCGGGACGCGTCGTCCTCCGTGGCGGCGGCGGCG
>MDSV01142363.1_pt1 | contig 10112 bp, 7 predicted proteins | sample 810851 | NCBI WGS metagenome assembly MDSV01 (sample SAMN05326640, study PRJNA326480) | marine metagenome | isolation source: seawater | place: Atlantic Ocean: North East | collected 2012
CGACCTCCAGCACAAGTTGATCATCTGAAAGCCAGCTGGTCAGCACCTCTAAGATCGGGGTCTTGTTGTTGTCTGCGGCCTGAGAAAATCCTTCCATTGCTCAATCCTATCGCGCCTTTAGGGCCGTAGCCAATCTGTTCGACTAGCTATCTTTCAACGATGCGGTTGTTCAAGCTGGAAATCCTATGCGCGCGCCAACAGCCACTCTCGGTGCTGAAAGATTTTGATTTTCGCTGCGTGTTAAGGAGGGCTTCACCGATTTGATTAGGTTTGCGTGTATCAGTATATATCTGAAATAACAAAATCTATAACAAGAAAACCAAAACTTTTAACAAGAAGTTAAGAGCTTGTAATAGATAGGTTGACACCTGTATTTTGAAGTTGTAGTTTCGAGCCTGCCACGAAGTCTAGCTGCGAGGTGATTAAAATGTCAGAAGCCGTTAATGAAGACTATCTTGAGCTCTCGAATACAGGCGATACAGCCGAGGTCGGTGGGCGAGTCGAACAGATTCCGGTTACAGCATCCTTTGAGGAGACACTGCGCATTTACAAGCGCGATGGAATCGTTTGCTTAACTGGCGCTTTGAGCTTGGATGTTATCTCTGGCATCGTTGAAGAATTCGATTCTCTTATGGCATCGACGGACATGGAGCATTTTTTTCGAGGTCAGACTGATAGTAATCCGGGAGAGTCTATATTAGGAGTTCTGACAAAACGACGATCCGAAATACTCGCCCGTGCCCCCGATTTGGTGGGGCAGCTGCTGACTCAACCTCGATTGATGGAACTGGTTAACGCGCACCTCACAAAATACGCTACATCCGTTCTTATTCATCAGGTGTTGAGCGTTGAAATAAATCCGGGTGAGGCTGCCCAGGATCTTCACAGAGACAATGGTCTCTGGCCTATTCCTGGTCGTCGAATTCCTTTGGGCGTGGCGACCATGATACCACTTGAGAACTTTACTGCCGAAACCGGTGCCACGCGCGTGATTCTTGGCAGCCATCTTTGGCCCGATGCTGAGTACATCGATCCGAAGGACGTCGAGAACCGGCTGAGTGATGGGGAAGGCTGGAGCAAGTATCAAACGCCGACCACTGATCCGGAGGCGGTAACAACAGTAGAAGCACCGCTCGGTTCTATTGTGGCCTTTGATGGAGACGTGCTTCATGGCGGGGGTGCGAATACGACCCGTGACATCGTACGCAAGAGTATTATCGGTGCGTATTGTGTTGGGTGGTTGAGAGGTGAAACCAATCAGCAGCTTATGTGGCCACCCGAAATCGCGCGTAACTTCCCGCGCGAAGTGCAGAAACTAATTGGTTACTCCTCCGAGGGAGGTATTCTGGGATGTATTCAGTTGGGACAGGATCCGATTGTTCTTCTCGAGGATCGTTAAACCTTATTCTTAAAACTTGAAGATTTAGCTATGGGGACGCACTAACCAGAATATTCGTCCCGTACTCTCTTTGCGAGATAACCTTAATGTCAGAAGCCGTTAACGAAGACTATCTTAAACTCTCGAATACGAGCGCTACCGCCGAGATCGGTGGGCGTATCGAGCAGATTCCCATTACAGCTTCGTTTGAGGAGACTCTGCGAGTTTTCAGGCGTGATGGGATCGTCTGTTTGACTGGCGTGTTGAGCTCGGATATGGTCTCCGACATTCTCGATGAGTTCGATCTACTGATGGCCTCTACGGACATGGAGCATTTTTTTCGTGGTCAGAAGGACAGTAATCCTGGGGAGTCTATCTTAGGGGTTCTCACGAAGCGACGATCCGAGATTCTGGCCCGTTCTCCCGACCTGATAGGACAGTTGCTGACGCAGCCTCGATTGCTGGAGCTGGTTAACGCGCATCTCACAAAATATGCTACGAGCGTTCTTATTCATCAGATAATAAGTCTCGAGGTTCTCCCAGGCGAGGTCGCCCAAGCGCTTCACAGAGACAATGCGCTTTGGCCTATGCCCGGTAATCGAATTCCATTGGGTGTAGCAACGATGGTTCCGCTTGAGAACTTTACTGCTGAGGCCGGGGCTACGCAGGTAATTCTTGGCAGTCACCTCTGGCCCGACGCTGGGTATATTGACCCCAAGGATGTTGAGGATCGTCTGAGTGATGGGCAAGGCTGGAATAGGTACCATACACCGACCATCGATCCGGATGCTGTGACAGTCGTCGATGCGCCGCTTGGCTCTATCGTGGTTTTTGACGGAGACGTACTTCATGGCGGTGGCGCGAACACGACTGATGATATTGTACGCAAGAGCATTCTCTTTGGATATTGTGTCGGTTGGCTGCGCGGTGAGACGAATCAACAACTCATGTGGCCGCCGGAGGTTGCGCGGAGCTTTCCGCGCGAGGTACAGAAACTGATTGGCTACTCCTCAGAGGGAGGTATTCTGGGATGTATTCAGTTGGGGCAAGATCCGATTGTCCTGCTTGAAGACGGCTAACCTTATTTTTTTCGAAAAACTGATTCTCCCGGCCATGGGCAAACGCAAACTAGAAGGAGTATTAATATGACAGCGACACTGACGAACTTTGATGAGAAAGACTCCATCGAGGATATCTCCGCTAAGTTGAAACAGGACGGTGCTGTTATTATCCAGAGACTTGCCCCTGAACAGCTGATGGACGATATCTATGCTGAAATTGAGGAGAACGTGGCGCCAGCGGACTTTGAGTCGAATACTGATCTTTGGCCGGAAGGTAATAAGACGATCGGGGCGTTAGCAGGTGCGAGTAAGTTGTTTGGCGATCGCCTGCTATCTCATCCGAAAATACTCGAACTGGCCGACGCTGTTCTGCAGCCTATCGTTCGCATGGGCTCTGGGACGGAAGGAGTAGAGGAAAAGGAGCGACAGAAAGACTTCCGCGAAAACACCGTCTCGTTGGTAGAGAATGACGGCGGGAGTAGTCAGGTGATTTTCATGCCGACGGAGTCCGCTAACTGTAACTATTACTATGTAGGTGCGACACTGTTGCTAGAGGTGTACGGACCTGATGGTAAAAATCAAACGCTCCATCGTGAGAACGCCAACTATCAGCCCTTCGTCGAAAAGCTTCTCCCGAACATGCCTGAGATCATCATGACTGCGATGTGGGCTGGGACGGACTTTACCCTTGAGAACGGGGCGACTCGTCTGGTGCCCGGCAGTCACAAGTGGCCTGAAGAACGCGTGGCTAAGGAGGAAGAGATCGCTCGTGCGGTGATGCCTAAGGGGTCGGTTGTCATCTGGTTATCGCGAAGTATTCATGGTGCCGGCGCCAGCACGAGCCCCGAAGGTCGAATCGGCTACTTTCACTCGTACATTGTCGACTGGCTCCGCCAGGAAGAAAATCAATATATTGCAGTATCGACCGACGCAGTCCGAGGATTATCACACACGGCGCGCCAACTCCTCGGATATCGTTCGAGCAAAAGTTTGGGCTGGGTAAAGGGCAGAGACCAAGAGGACTTACTGTCCAAAGGAGTCAGCGGCAATATTTGATGGGCGCTCAGAACACTTGATAGAGGAGGATGTGTGATGGATTTTAATGGCATATTTAGCGTCGAGGATAAGGTCGTTTGTGTAACAGGGGGCGGTGGAGGTATCGGTCGTGGTATTGCAGGCGGTTTTGTGGCGGGCGGAGCGCGTGTATACATCGCATCGCGGGGGGATTTGTCAGAAATTGCAAAGGAACTCGATGCCGAAGGATCGGGAGAATGTATTGCATTGCGAGCAGATCTGTCGAAAGACGAAGATATCAGCAGGCTTGTAAGTCAGCTCCAAGAGCGAGAGGGAAAGCTGGACGTTTTGATCAACAACGCCGCACTTGGAAATATCATGCATGAGTTTGAAGATTTTCCGATGGACGAATGGGATCGAATGAACGCCGTCAATGTGCGAGCGCCCTTTGCACTAACGAAAGAGTGTTTACCCTTGCTGACACTTGCCGGTGAAAATGGAGAACACGCGTCGGTAATCAATATTGCATCAATCGATGGAATTCGAATTCCGGGCGACAACGATTGGGCTTACGGACACGGGAAGGCGGGACTGATTCACCTAACGCGCCAATGGGCCGGGCGGATGGGTAATAAAGGGGGAAGAGAGGGAGGGCGAAACATAACTTTTAATGTGATTGCGCCGGGGCCGTTTCCTGGGATGCTCGACCACTTTCTTGCGACCGAAGAAGGAGAGGCGTATCTATCGGGAGTGACAACGGTCGGAAGAGTAGGTAAACCTGAAGATATGGGAGCGACTTGTGTCTTTCTCTCAAGCCGTGGCGGCAGTTATATCACGGGCGCCGTGATACCGGTTGACGGCGGTTTCTTGGTCGGTCCTAGTGTGAATGGATAGTGTTCATTAAAAACCAAGAACTAGAAATCTGGTGGTTTTTACCCACGTGATGTAATTGGTTGTAATGGGGTTCAAGAAAACCGTGTGGTCTTGTTTTTGCGGGGCGCGCGGTTCAGAGGGTCCTGTTAAGTCAGCATCATTGCGGCTTCACTGAAATTAATGAACCTCCATCATGTCATGAGGGGATTGCTCTAGTAATTTTGTACCGTCAGCTACAGGTTTACGGCTGGAACTAGAAGTTGACAGATTTGTAAGCTTATTATACGTTTTCTGATATGGTTTTTTAGTGATCTGAATGTGGGCCTGCTCTGGAATTCTGCAGGTATTGCTTTGTCAAAAAGGGGGGAGAGATGAATTTAGAGATTTTGCAGAGTTCGTTGCTGGCTAGATTTGTAGCGGTTATGGTTAGTTTTTTGTTAGCTAGTGCTGCGGGAGCGGCTGATGGTGATGACTCTGTCTCAGCAGCTTCTGAAGGTGGGATTGAAGAGATCGTTGTTACTGCGCAAAGACGGGACCAGGACGTGCAGGACGTGCCGATTTCGATGACCGCGCTAAGTGGCGACGCACTCAACGTTTACCGTCTTGAGCAGGCAAGACAACTCGCGAGCGTAGTACCAAACCTTAACGTTCTCCAGACATACGGAGAAAACGTTGCGCCAATAATTACGATTCGCGGTGTGAATAGCCAAGGCTGGTCGTTTGGAGATCCTTCGACTACCACTGTCTATTCTGACGATGTGCCGTTAAACAATACCTGGGCGCATGGCTTCGCTTTGTATGATTTAGAACGGGTAGAGGTGCTTCGCGGACCTCAGGGAACTCTATTCGGTCGTAATAGTACTGCGGGGGCTATGCATTTTGTTAGTGCTGGGCCGGGCCAGGAGTTGGATGGTTACGCGAGGCTAACTCAGGGAAATTATGGTAAGAGCAGAATAGAGGCCGCTGTCGGTGGTCCCGTTTCGGATAGACTCGGTTTGCGGGTCGCGGGCGTCTGGGAGGAGGCTGATGGCGCTGTGAAAAATATTCCGGACAAAGGAGATGCTGCTTGGGTGGATTACTCTGCTATGCGCTTTGTCTTGGACTTCCAGGCGACAGATGACGTTGATATACGTTTTAAAGGTCAATTTGGCCAGTCCGATGGCGCGCCGATGAATATTCATAACTCACTAACGCCGCACCCTTATACCACCATGAACACTGAGGGATATGACCTTGGAAGATTCGATAATCCGGGTCCCGCAAGCGATTATACCAAAAGTAACTTAAGCCTGACTGATGATGAGATGTTTGAAGATCTCGACGTTACCCAGTTAGGCCTGACGATAAACTGGCAATTGGGGAATGACCTTCTTCTTACATCTGTGACGGGCTTCTTGGATGTTGATTCTCTTTCCGTTTACGATGAGGACAGCTCAGCGCTCGATATCATCACGACAGTCGGTGATCACGCCTTCGATGGAGTCAGCCAGGAATTACGATTGGCTTCCAACAACGATTCAGCGTTCCAGTGGATCATCGGAGGGTTTTACTCTGAAGATTCATCAGAAAGTACTTTCGTTATCGATCTTACGGATTTATATCGGGTTGCCTACTACTTTCCGGCCACGTCCGCCTCATTTTCCGGGGTCGATACCGGATATGGAGCTTTGAATGATTACGATATGGAAACCTCGAGCTGGGCCCTATTTGCGCATACGAGCTATGAATGGACCGATAAATTTACTACGACGATAGCCGTAAGACATACTGAGGATGACTTAGACCTGGCGCTAAGTACTGACGGTTATACGGAGTTTCCAAAGACATCTGCGCTATCGTTTGTAGATAAATCAATTCACGAAACCTATGGCGGTACGATATCGAGAACCTCCAGTGATACTTGGGATGGAACTACATGGAGGTTAGGCGCTGAATATTCAGCAAAGGACGACCTGCTGTATTACGCTAGCATCAGTACTGGGTATAAAAGTGGAAAGCAGAACCTCTACGGAACCTACGGTTATCCCGTTGCTCCGGAAACTGTCACTTCCTACGAAGTCGGAGTAAAGAGTCGTTTGGCCGATAAACGGGTCACGTTAAACGCAGCAGTTTTCTACTACGATTACTCGGATTATCAGACTTATGAATATCTCCCTAATCCTCCTGGAGTGGAAAACGCTACGGGATATACGTTTAGTTGGGGAAACATACCCGAAGTGAGCTATTGGGGAGCCGAGATTGAAATGCTGGCCCGTCCAGTTGAAAACCTGACGATACGTCTGGCCTACGGCTTTGTCGAAAGCGAAATCGAACAGTATTTCGACGACGCGCCGATTGACTTTACCGGGAATACGATCCTCAACATAAACGATAGCGATTTTAGCGCTCTCATTAGCTACGACTTCTCGCTCGGCGATAAAGGCAGCCTTTCGCCTCAATTCGAGTCTAGCTATATGGGTGATTTGCATCCCGATACAGCAAACGTAGCGCCTATATTGGATGGGTACTGGACGCATAACGCCAGTCTGAACTATCGGAGTAGTGGTGGTCGCGTCGGTGTGAGCGCTTTTGTCGAAAACATGTCTGATGACGTTAACTTGGCCAGGCAGTTTTATACGGAGACTTCTATAGGAACAACGGGCTTCAATGTGACAAGACCACGTACCTACGGTGTTACCATCCACGTTGAGCTTTGAGCTGAGTGTCAGAGCAACTGCCAGCGGAGCGCGCGGCGCTAATTTAGGGATTGTGGCGCTGCTGGAGTCGCGGTTGTAAGATTGGATGCTGAAGGAGGCAGGTGTATGGAGGTGCGGGTCGAGTAACGGCGTCAAACATCATAGATGTTGATTCTCCTGTTGACCTAAGAGGTGTTCCGGCTGGCTGGAACCATTATAGAGCCTTGGTTCGAAGGTCGTGTCGGAATAGCATGCACCATGAACGCAAAAAATTCTTTACTGTAGTATAAGGAATGCAATGAGCGAGATATCAAAGCCCGATGCAGGGGATAGTGAATTTATGCATTCGGCTCAATCGCAACGCTTTACAAGAATATTCTATGGGATGGGAGGCGTTACTGCGGGAATAGTCTCAGTTGGCCTCGGTATGTTCGTTCTAGTGTACTACAGTCGTGTTCTTGGTCTCTCAGCGGGGCTTGTCGGGACAGCGCTCGCGATCGCACTGATCTTCGATGCCATTTCGGACCCTCTTGTTGGCTACGCCTCAGACAAGTTTCGGTCTCGCTGGGGGAGACGGCATCCCTTTATGTACTTTGCATGCTTGCCAATATCTATCCTCGTATACCTGCTTTGGAATCCCCCGCTCGAATCTCTAGGCGATCAGAGCCTTTTCGTCTACTTAATTTGCGTCACTGTTACTTTAAGGCTGCTTCTTACATGCTTTGAGGTGCCGAGTATCGCCCTTAATCCGGAACTCACCGACGATTATGACGAGCGGACTCATTTGGCAAACTATCGAGTCTGTGCTTCCTGGATCGCGATGACAGCGGTGAGCTTTTTGCTCTATGGATATTGGCTAAGCGATACTCCCGAGTACCCGGATGGCCTCCTGAATATCTCAGGCTACCAACAGATGGGCCTGGTGAGTTCTATCGTCGTGCTGGTGGCGATGCTTGTATGCGCGATTGGGCTGCACTCTCGGATTTCTAATTTCAAACAGCCTACTCAAAGGCACAAGTGGACTGTGAGCGGAACGCTTCGAGGACTGAAAAATGCATATTCAGAGCCCGCACTCACCCCATTGCTTCTTGCCGGTATTTTGATAGCTGTAGGCTTTGCTATCCAGGGTTCGCTGCAGGCCTATTTTTATTCTTACTTTTGGGAATTGAGTACCGCTTCGATTTCTGGATTGATGGCGGCCTGGGGCTTGGGTGTGCTATTTGGCTTTTTTACGACATCTTTTCTGAGTCGAGGGCGTGACAAGCGTAGAGTCGCATTGTGGATGCTTGGAGCCTTGGCGTTCGAAGAGATCTGTTTTCCTGGCCTTCGGGTGATAGGTCTGTTTCCGTCGACGGAGAGTACTCTTTACTATCCTCTTATCTTTGTCATTTCCATCTTTCAGATGACCGTCTACCTGGTTTTAATGGCAATGCTTGCGTCTATGATGGCCGATGTCGCTGAGAAGCGAGAACTTGCGAGCGGTGATCGAGAAGAAGGAACGCTCTACTCTGCGCAGATGCTGATCAGTAAGGTCAGCGGTTCACTTGGGATTTGGATCTCCGGCTTCATTCTCGAGTTTGTCGATTTTCCAACCGCAGTGGATGCAATCGAAGTGACGCCAGAAACCGCTCGCAGCCTAGTAGTAGCTGCTATCGCGGTGTTCCTGGTCTTTTACCCTGCCGCGCTCTTCTGTCTATCACGATTCAGGATTGACCGAGCTGAGCATGAATCGGACCTTAATCAACTTCGCAACCGCTAGTTAACGAGACATAGTATATAGCTACCTTAAGCTACCCAGTACTTTGCACATTCAATTCATGAGATATCCAAATCTCTACTATTTTTGATGGTGTCTTGTTAAATTTTTTTCTTATTCTCTGTGGGTGCACTACAGAGGAGTATTTTTGTTTTCCTTTTCAGTTTTTCTGGTTGATTATAGGTAATGGGATTATGGCTAATGAAAGAAATTTTGTTTTCTTCCGTTGTAAGTGGATGAATGAGTTCACTTTAAGCTAATAGATCTGAAGAACTCATTTGGGCAACTAGGAACGGATACCTTAAGTTTACAAAACGAGGATGAGATTTTATGATTTTGTTGGAGCTCGTGATCTGGTCTTGGTGCCTAAATCTGGGCGCGCTACATTTAAGGAGATTTTATGCAACTTGATTTTACTAATAAACGAGTACTCGTTACTGGAGGTACTAGAGGTATTGGTCGCGCGATAGTCGAGGCGTTTCTTGAAGCCGGAGCCCGCGTTGCAGTCAACGGCAGCACAGATGAAACGACCGCTAAAGCCGTTGTAGAGCTTAGTGCTGGAGATCGAGTAGTCGCGGCGCCAGGTTCTGTAGGGAGCGTTGCGATATGCCAATCGATCGTGGCATCGGCCATCGAAGGTCTCGGTGGTCTTGATGTTCTCGTCAATAATGCGGGTGTAGGAGGTGGTGGACCGGTAGAAGAGAGCAAAGAAGAAGTTTTTGATCAAGTCATGGACATCAATCTCAAGGGCGTATACTTCATGACGAAACACGCGGCTCCTCATCTTCGCGAGTCGGGCGGGAATATCATCAACGTCGCTTCTGTCATGGGAATTATCGGGGCGCCATACGGATCGATCTATGGTGCCTCGAAAGCAGCAGTCATGAGTCTTACTCGGTCCCATGCCCTTGAATTTGGCTCTGCGATTCGCGTCAACTCTGTCGTTCCTGGCGGGGTCGACACTGACATGCTCCGAAGTCTTGCGGTGAAGATTGCGGACGATGTCGAGTCTGGCTACGAGATTCTTTCTAAAGACACTGCAGCTCAGCACAGGATCGCCCATGCGAGTGAAATCGCCGGTCCAGTTCTCTATCTCGCGTCTGATCTAGCCAGTTTTGTGACCGGTTCTACACATGTTGTTGATGGGGGAGAAGTTCTCGACTAAATGAGTATCATCGGCTTGCGGGACTTGTTCGACAACATGCGAATGCGATACTAGGGCCTTATGCGCTGACAACAATCGAGACCTTTATGGTAGATAGCAGACTCAAGATGGCTCTTATTGGCTGTGGGGGCATTGCGCAAGCACACTGGGACGGCATTCAAAGGATCGCGACAAGGGTTGACGTCACGGC